>CEPL01068901.1_pt1 | contig 14124 bp, 7 predicted proteins | sample 530541 | NCBI WGS metagenome assembly CEPL01 (sample SAMEA2620339, study PRJEB7988) | marine metagenome | biome: marine biome (ENVO:00000447); feature: surface water layer (ENVO:00002042); material: "saline water (ENVO:00002010), including plankton (ENVO:xxxxxxxx)" | depth 5 m
TTACGTACCGCCATCTTGAGAGATGCCGAAGACATCTCAGAAAAATATATTTTGCAAAATTCAACCACCAATTACGCCGTTTTGTATATCGCTTCAGAAAAGCTAATCGATCTGGTTGATAAAATCGAAGATTTGCGTCAAGAGTGTTTGACCGATAAGAAGATCTTGATTCAAGGACCCAATACTTTGGCTGCCTTCTTGGATACCATCCGGGTGGGTCATCATTATCTAAAACTCAACCAGACCGCAGAGAAAGTTGCCACAGTGGTGAGAAACATTCAAAAAGAATTCAAGAGCTTTGATTCCAGTACCGAAAAGGTGCTTAAGAAATTGGAAGGTGCCTTGAAAGATGTCAACAGTCTGCAAACCAGAGTAAACGTGTTGGGCAGAACTCTTGACCGAGGCGCTGACAGTCTGGACGAAGCGGGTGAAAATGAATAAAAATATAGCCATATGGCTTTTAAAATAGAATTAGAAAAATATGAAAATTACAGGAGGCTTTTTAGAGCAAAATCTGCAAAAACCCATGTATCACCTTCATTGCAAGAACTTATTCTTAGAACAAATGAATTCATTAATTCAGACCATTGTCAGGAATGGCAAGTTTCTGTCATCATTTGGTTTTTTCGTCTCATAAGAAAAAAAAATAGCGATTCCTTAACAAAATATTATTCTGCTCTTTTATCTTCCTTAGAAGAGGTAACACAGGTTAATCGCTTATCAGTCTTTAATGAAAACGTTGAAGAAACAATAAATTCCTATCTATTGTGTTTTTTGGAACAAATAAGAAAAGATAGTCCTTTTGCCGCCCCAGCGTTGATTAATTGTTTAGATGATAATGAAAAGTATCTCATTGATAGCGCCCTATTAAGACTCAAAGAAACAGATGGGTTCGATGATATTGAAGATAAAATAAAAAAATCTGAACAAATCAAAATTTTAGAAAGCTTTAAGCATCATTCTGGTTTTTCAAAATATTTACACCAATTAGAAGTTCTTTTAGAAAAGTCAAAAAGTAATGAAGAAGATTACCTTGAGGCTCTTTCTGCCGTTAAATATCTTTTGAAAGATGACGATATATTGCCTGACAATGAAGGGTTAATGGGATTAGTTGACGACCTTTATGCTATTTCAAAAACATTTAGTGACCTAAGCTCAAATGAGGAATTTTATCAGCTAGTAAATTCTCATGAGGAAAAGTATCCTGCATTTTCTCTCCCTGGAGTTGGAGAATTAGATTCATTTGTATCTCTTACCAACCTTGAAGATCTTTTAAAAGCTTCGTATACCAAGTTGGAAAGTAGAGAGCCTCTTAAACGATTTATAGTTACAACTGAAATAGGTCCTCTTGGCTTATTAATTGCTATCTCTAGTTCAATTTCTGACAGATTTGATGCATCCTCTAATCTTAGTCAAAACGAAAGAATAAGTTTTATTCCTGGAGAAAAAATTTGTTTGGGCAGGATACCAGCAACTTACTTTGGTAAAGAAAGTCACAAACAGATTATTGTTGAATACTGCGGACAAAATGAGAAGAAAGGTATTAAATACTATGACGTAAAAGATCGCCAAGGAAAAATCCTAACCGTTAAGAGATCTGAGATCGTAAATGGGTTTAAGGTAGATTCCTCTTTAAAACCATCCTCAAAAAAGGCTATTGAAATATGGTTAAACCCTGAAAATTCTCATAAAGAATTATTTTTGTGGTCAAAGCTACTTTTTTGTAACGAGATAAACAAATTTGAAAGTAAAGGTAAGATACTTCTAATTTCATCAAAAAAAAATTTAAAGCCTTTTAGAGAAGAGAAAATATTTGGAGAAGAGTTAGAATCTTGGTTTGGCATTCAAGGATTCAATAGCAGATACGAACTTGAAGAAGAAAAACCATCTCCTAATCAATTATTTCCCTCATCGCAAATCATTCTTGCCACTAAAGATGATCAAGCTTACAAAGCTATAGAATGGCATAGAGATGAAGCAAAAGATTTTAATCTATCCCTAATAGTTTGTTCTGAGTCATCTTTTTTAGAGGATGATACATTCAGAAGCAGATTATTTAATACTGAAGTTGATACTTTGCTCCTTAGCGAAGTCTATAAAAATAATTTAAATAAAAAATTAGAAAAATCAAATTTTAGACCTTTGATAGGTGTTCAAGATCAATATGAACCAATTGATGCAACCAAGAAAGGACCTTTTGGAAGCTATTTAATAAGAACATTAAAGCCCAATATCATTGTTCATGAGATGAAAGATGACTCTGGATTGGAGCACTTAGACAAAATTAAATCATTTCGGAAACAATTCCATTCAGAAGATTCGGTTTTTAGAGCTCAATTCGCAGGTATGTGTCATTCACTAGGCCAGAGATTGATTCCATTAGAAGAAGATGAAGCCAATAATTTTGAAAAAAGATTTAATAAGTTTGTTTTGGAACTTGAATTGAGGCAAAGAGAAAAAGATGGCTATACAGATGCTCTGTCTTACCTTCAAGAGAACAAAGAAGGAATTTTAAATCTTTCTAGAATTGATCACATAGAAAGTTATTTAAAAGGAAAAGAGAGTGAAAAATTTTTTCTTGTTTGTAGAACAGCTCAAAAAGAGAAAATAGAATCCCACTTCAAAAAGAGTAACAAAAATGTCTCTGTGGTATCCATTTCTGACTTAGAAATATTAGGATCTGTAGATAATATTTTGATTCCCTTTTTCATGGGTCCTGAAAGTTCTACAAAATTAAGGAATTATCGTTTCGCGGAAAAGCATATTTTCTTCTTAACAAAAGAAGAGTACAAGGTACATAAAAAAATGGAAAAAAGAGAGAGGAAATTTTTTTCACACTCTTCTGATAGTGAAGATATCTCTTTCGAACTTTCAGAATCTCTTGATGAGCAAATAAATGATCTTGATCCTCTCTTTTCATTAAGAAGAGATACTGTCAACTTTCTAAGTGAAAAATATAAAGGAAATACCAAGGAAAATATTCCTTCGCATCTATTTTTATTGAGCGAAGAAAAAATATACCTCTCTCCAGAAAATGGAGAAATTCTTAGCATTTCAAGAGAATCAGAAAAAATAATATTTGGTAAATCAAATAAAGTAAGTGCTGGCGATCATTTAATTATTTCAGAAGGAATTTCAGGTAATGATTTACTTCATGCTCGTCTAGAAGAAGATGAAGAAATTTATACCCTTTATAAAGAAATCGAACAGAATGCAAAACTCTGGCAAATTCATCTAAAAAATTACAAAGAAAAAGAGAGTCTTGATTTCAAAGAACTAAAAATCAAACTGGATACCGTTGGTGTCACTAGAGATATAAATACAATTAAAAGTTGGTTAAGTGATCCAGAAACAATAAGACCTAAAGGCATTAATGATGTAAATAAGATCTTTGATTTAGTTCAAGCTAGTAGAGAAGAACTTGTCAGATGTAAGGAGGCAATTGATCAAGTAAAATCATTAAGAGCAGCTGCTAAGAAAGAATTGAATGAGAAATTAGAAAAAATTGAGGTAAAAAATAATCAGGATTTATTAGAATTCGCAATAGGCTCAAAGATATTTAATTTTGCAATTCATAAAGTCGAAGGTATAGAAAAAATTGAGGTTGATAGAAAAAATCTTAAATACAAAATTGAAAATATTGAAGATCTTTTTTGAGTGGAAAAATTAATAATAACTTAAACATATGAGTAATTTACCAGAAGTTAATTCATCTGAACGGGTCCTAGGAAGAAAGAAACTCGTTGAGGATTTTAAGACCACACATTATGGAAATGATTGGCAAAGTAACGATTCAAGAGACATTTATAAAAATCCCCTTTTTCAATACTCAACCGGTATTCTCTTTCCTGCCAAAGTATCAATAGATGCAGAAACTTCTATTGATGAAGAAATTATTGAAGATTTCAATGATGATGAAGAGCTATTAGAACATCAAAGTAATAGCTGGAGAAATGCAGAAGAAGATGAAAATAATTCAGAAGATCTTAATGTCGTAGATCTGGCCTCTCAATATAAACCTTCTGCATTTGGAATACAGTTTTTATCAAAACCTAATTCTTCTTTTACAATCTTTTATGGTTATTCTACTTATTCTGAGATAGATAATCCTGATCCAAAAGATGAAAGTACTTGGAAGCACGACAAAAAGCTATTTGTAGAAAAAAAATATAAAGATGAAATAGAGCTAACTTTAGATAGTAACAAAATAATAGAAAAAGAAATCTTAGATGGAAAATTAAAGATTTACATCAAAACAAGAGAAAGAAAAAACCAGATCTTAGCTTCGGTTTCTATGGTGAATACTATTAAGTATGAATTAAATCCTCTTGAAGAAGATAAAAATAAAACATTTGCTTTAGAAGACTGTTTTTTTCAATGCGGAATGAAAATAATAGCTAAAGATCACAGCTTTTTTGAGCCAATTGATTCTACAATAAATAATCAAGGCGATGAAAACGGCAGATCTCTAGATTTGTTATTTAGAAAGAAAAAGTCTTTTGCTTCTGGACAAGGCTGTGCTTCGGATTGGAGTGAAGGTTTACCATGTAAAGAAATTTGGACTGAATTTATTCCATCCTATGAAATAAGTAAGATAAGTCCCTCAGACGATATCGCAGAGTGCAATATGCATGATCTTGCGGATATCAACGATAAATTATCAAAAGAAAAACGTTATGAATGTCTTGAGAATTTAGTCGAAGGATATGAAAAATGGCTTAAAGAAAAAAAAGAGGAGTCATTAAATTTAGATAGTTTCTTAAGGCCTACTGCCGAAAATCATCTATCTTCTGCTTATAAATGTTTATCAAGAATTAAGAAGGGAATAGATTTAATTAAAGATCAATCTGATCCAAACATAGAAATAGCTTTTAGATTGACTAATCATGCAATGGCTATTCAGTTTAATAGGTTAAATTTTCTGAATAGCAAGAATAAAAATGATGACTTGAATTGCAGGGATGAAAGCTTAAAACGCATCCTTAAAAATTGTGAGCATGAAAAGTTAGAAAGTACGTGGCGCCCTTTCCAAATAGCTTTTCTTTTGATGATAATTCCTGAAATTGCTAGACCGGAAGAATTCAGCGAAGAGAGAGAATTAGTAGATCTAATTTGGTTTCCTACTGGAGGAGGAAAAACTGAAGCATATTTTGGAGTATTTGCTTTCACAACTTTTTTAAGAAGATTAAAAGATCCTGCTGCAGGTTGTGGAGTGTCATCTATTATGAGATATACCCTTCGACTTCTAACCTCAGATCAATTCAGAAGAAGTTCTGCATTAATTTGTGCTATGGAGTATCTGCGAAAAAATCCTCCTGTGATTTTCTCTAATTGCGATCTAGGCAAAGAGGAAATAAGTCTTGGATTATGGCTAGGAAGAGAAGGATCTCCAAAGTCACATAGTGAAGCAAAGAGAAAAATGAAAGATGTCAAAAATGATAAATACGACTTTGTTCTTCATGAATGTCCTTGGTGCAAATCTTCATTGAATAATGTTTCTGATGGGGGTTACGAAAGTAGTGAAGGAAAAGTGAAAATCAAATGCTCAGACTCAGAATGCGAATTTCATAACAAATTACCAATAAAATTATGGGAGGAAGCAATTTTTGAAGAGAAGCCAACTTTAGTTTTATCTACAGTTGATAATTTTGCAAAACTTACATGGTATGAAAAAGCAATTGCGACCTTTAAAAACGATGACTACCATCCTCCAGAGTTAATAATACAAGATGAGTTGCATTTAATTTCTGGTCCTTTAGGAACTATGACTGCTCTTTATGAAAATGTCTTACTTAATCTTTTATTGAAAAGGCCAAATGATTCTCGAATTAAGCCAAAAATTGTTGGGGCTTCAGCAACTCTTACTTTTTCAGATTCCCAAACCAAAGCTCTCTATAGAGGAAGAGAGAAAAGTATTTTTCCTCCGCAAATAATCGACTGGGGTGATTCTTTTTTTGCTAAAGAAGTGCCTCCAGATGAAACAGAATTCGGAAGACAATATATAGGCTATTTTGGGTCTTCAAAAGGCTCTATGATTGAAGCAAGTACTAATGCGGTAATTCCTCTTCTTCAGACACCACAGGCTCGTTTGCCTCAGCTCGTGGAAGATGCGATTTCTGGACAAGACTTTTTAAAAGTGGATTTACCTTTAGATCAAGGATCTTCTTTCTCTGTTTTTCATGGTGGTGATTTTACAATTTACAAAATTAAGGAGGTTACTGCTGAATCAGACCATTATGTTTTAAAGTTGGAAAACTCTTTGAAAGAAAATCTTAATGGGCCTTCAGAAGATAAAAGCACTAAAAGAGATGTTCTGTATCCTCAGCCGGGGAAAAGAGATACTGTTTTCGATCCATATGGCACATTAGTATGGTATTTCAATAGCAAGAGAGAACTTGGTTACATTTCAAATCAAATTACTCGTCTTGAAGACAGACTTAGTGAAGATGCCTCTTACAATAATCTATTTAAACTTGGATCATTCGATAATCCTAGAGGTTTCAGGAGAAGACTAAAATTTGTTGAAGAAATGACTGGAAGACTTTCCCAGTCAGATATTGAACGAATAAAATCAAACTTGAATGTTCCCTGGAAGCAAGTTAAAGCAAGTAAAAACGACTACACAGGCATAGATATTCTACTAGCTACAAATATGATTTCTGTTGGAGTTGACATTCCTAGACTAGGCTTGATGGTGATAAATGGCCAACCAAGGACAACTTCTGAATATATACAAGCATCTTCGAGAATAGGTAGAACGCATCCAGGCTTGGTTACGACACTCTATAACCACTCGAAAGCAAAAGATAGGTCAATTTATGAGCAATTTAAAAATTTCCATCAATCTTTTTATAAATTTGTTGAAGAAGTAAGTGTTACTCCTTTTGCTAAAGGAGCTAGAGAAAGAGGTTTAGCAGCAATTTTTATTGCATTAGTCAGGGGTTTGGGACATCAAAGCTCGTCAATATCAGAAAATGATCCTAAGCTAGTTGAAGCAAAAGAATGGATCCTAGAGTCGGTAAGAGAAATTGATCCAACTGAAGAACTAGAAACAAAAAAAGATTTAGAAAAAATTATTCAACTTTGGACAGAAGGAGTATTAAGTGATTGGGGAGCAATGGGAGGAAATCAAGATGGAATAAGATTGATGGATCCCCATGGTGATCTCATTCCTGAAGTAGTATTCAAAGTTCCTACCAGCTTAAGATCTTCAGATTTATCAACTACTATTAAGTTTTGGAGGCCAAATGGAGAGTGAACTTAGCAGAAGTCAAATGGTTATTCCTTTTGGAGTAGGCGCAACTTATGATTATCTAAATTTTACTGCTATTTCTTTAGCGACTGATTATTGGGAAATTCCTCCCGAACACAACAGCTTTCATAAATTAAAAATAAAAAACCCTCGACTATTAAAATTTATTAATAAAAAATTAAAAACTCTAGAAGGTGATAAATATAGCTGGGTAGCTTATTTATTAAATGCTCCCATTAAAAGAGAAAATGGGATGCCTGTTGGTTTGTATGATCTAGTCTACCCCCTGCCAGTAAGTAAATTTCCAGAGTATTACGTATGTCCGAGGTGTTCTCACCTTTCAAAACCTCACAGAACTGCGGAAGATAGACAAAGATGCCAGAATGAACATAAGCCGAAATGGTTAAATAAATCATGTAGTGTTTTAAATAGATACAGCAAGCGTTTTCTAGAGCCGATAAGATTTATAGGCTTTTGCGAAGATGGACATATTCAGGATGTTCCATGGAAAGATATTATGAAAGCATTCTGTGAAGACTCCTGTTCTGAAATGGATAAACCTAATCCGAACCTCTATTTAAGAGATGATGGACGTGGTTTTGGTTTTGCCAGCCTTAATCTCTCTTGTGGAACATGTAACAAAAGAAAGAACCTTACAGGAATTCAAAAAAAAGAAGATAGAGAGAGATATTTTAAGAACAAAAATGGTGATCAAATAATTTTCTGTAAGGGAGAAAAGCCTTGGCTACCCAAGAATGAAAATCAAAACTGTGAAAAATATTTACAAATTGAGCCGAGAGCTGCATCAAAAATTTACATGCCGGAACAGGAAATTGGCCTCTATATCCCCGATGAAAATGATGAGAGACATCCTTTAAAAGACCAAGATATTTATCAGAGCGTATCTGAAAAGTATGAAGGAGATGATGAATTGCTTGAAAAAACTGTGGAAATGTTTGTAGCACCTATTGCTAGAGACCTGGAACCTCCACTTAATGTGGTACAAATAATGAGGCTTATAAAGGAGGATAAAAATCAAAAAGATAGTATACGAACAGAAGATGTTGATATCGAATCTGAAAAAGATGATTTTTATTATAAAGAATTTAGAGTATTGACCAGTAATTTAACTACAGATGATTATGTTTCAATTTCAGAAAATTTTGATAATTTTAATGAGTTTACAAAACGACACCTGACTAGTTTGCATGCCATTAAAAAATTAAAGGCTACCAGTGTTCTTTTGGGCTTTACTAGAGGCGGAAATAAGTTTAATCCTGCTAGAGAAAAATCAAATTTTTTGCCCGGTTTTGAAGTTTCTGGTGAAGGAATTTTTTTAAATATAGGGTATGAAAAAATAAAAAAATGGCTTGATGAAAACAGAAAATTTGAAAATAGAAAAAGAATTCTTTTAGAGCGTTCAAAATTAGACTTTAGAACGTATCCCCCTTTATTTTCAGAGCCAGGGTTTATTATGTTGCATACATTATCCCATGCGCTGATGAGACAACTATCTTTAGAAAGTGGATATGGTATTAACGAACTTAAAGAAAGAATTTACTTTAGCCATAAAAATGAAATGGCTGGCATATTGATTTATACCTCATCTTCAGATAGCTCAGGATCTATGGGAGGTCTGGTAAGAAGAGTTAAACCAGAACTATTTGATGGCACTTTCGAGAATGCTATAAATAATTCAATGAATTGTTCAAATGATCCAATATGCAGCGACTCTTCAGGACAAGGCTTAGCTGGATTATCTTTGGCAGCCTGTCATGCCTGTTCCATGGTTCCTGATTTAGCTTGCGAAATAGTTCCTAAAAATACTTTTTTAGATAGAACCATGTTGATAGGAAATCTTGAAAACGAAAAAGGATATTTTTCAAATTAAGTGTTCTTTACTTTTTGATTAAAAGTCCTTAAGTAATTATTATCTTCCTTATGATTGAAATCATTAATAAGGAGTCCAATGACGAATCCGAAGCAGCTTCCTACCTAAAAGAATTATTTTTAGATAAATGGCCTTTTTTGGAAAATGCTGATGATCAGAAAAATTGGCTGAAAATTTTTGTTGAGCCTTTTCTTAATCGAGGAAGTGTAAAGTCATCAGATCTAGTTGTTTTGGGAGCATTTGATACGCCTCAGGAAGTAGGCGAAGGAGAAATAGACAAAAAGAAAATCTTTTTAAAAAATTTTTGCCTCACCATTGAGCTAAAAAATCATTCAGGTGAACGAATTAAATTCGAAGGTGGAAAAGTAAAGGTTTATTATGAAAATATAGACTATTGGAAAAATGTTTCCACTCAAGCTGACCAACAATGGTTTGCATTAGTCAATCATATCCGTTGTCACAAATCTGATCCTGCATTATTTGGAGGCTACGGAATAATCCTTCCAAATGTAACTGACAAAGATATAAAAAGAGGCGGTGACGGTAAAAGACTAGTTCGTAAATTACTTGTTAATGGTGACGAGATAACTTCTCTCTTAGAGGATGTGGCCAACGAACTTATTCGTTTAAATAGATATACAAGCTTAGAAAATGATAAAGATAAAAAAACTTTATCTTGTTTTGATCCTTTTAAAGAAAATTATTTTAAAGAAAGTTCATTCTTTCCTTCATACGCTATATCAAATCTTGATCAAAAAAGAATGTTAGAAATTTCAAAAGGAAGATACCAAAAAGAATGGGAAGAAAATGTTGGAAAAAAACTTCTCGTTTTTAAAGGTCATGGGGGAACTGGAAAGACTGTCCGACTTATTCAGACTGCACAAAAACTTATTATTTCAGAAAATGCGAGCTGTTTATTTCTTACTTTTAATATTCCTTTGCGTTCAAACTTGCTCAGGTTAGCAAGACTCATGGGTATTCATTTGTTCCAAAGAGATGAAACAGACTATGGTGGAATTGTCTTCGAAGGGGTTATGAAATTTTGTTCTGTAATAATCAAACATGCTAATGAAAAACATGATTTGGAAATTGATATAGGCGATAAAATTAATTGGGAAAGTTTTCTTCAAAACCTTTATGAAATACATCCCAAATCAAAAAAAACTTATTACGATCATGTTCTTCAAGAATTTTATGAGTACATTAAGACTGAAACTATCACACGGGAAGAACTCAGGGACTTGGCTAGAGAAGCCTATAGTAATGTAACTTCTTGCCCCCCTTTTTCTTATGGATTTATAGACGAATGCCAAGACTGGAGTCCTTGTGAAAAAGACATCGTTATGGCTTATTTTGGATCAAACAAACTTATTTGTGCTCATGGATTAGCTCAGGAAACCAGAGGCAGCACATTAAGCTGGACCAAAGGAATTTCTGATGAAAATAAGTATGAAGCTAGATTAAGCAAGGCGGTGAGGATGAAAAGGAATCTTGCGAAATTTGTGAAAGATTTTAGTCAGCAAATTTTTCCTGAAGATTTATATCAAGATATGGATATTGAAGAAGGAGGCGTTGGAGGAAACATTTATATTGTAGAAGGTGATTATAAAAATTTTTTCAAATTTGAAGAAGGAGGAGGCTTAATTGAAGATGGCTTCGTGAGGAAATCAATGAAAAGAGACGACACCAAACCAATAGACTATTTGTATTGCGTTCCGGATAACATGGATAAGGTAACTTTAGTAAAAAAGGATAGTGTTAAATTAGAACTAAGTAGTGTTGGTGCTATATTACATAAAAATAAAGTTCCAGTGTGGGATGCTACTACAGACACAAGAAACAATACGCCAAAAACTGAGGAAATCAGGATAGTAAACTACAGCACCTGTAGAGGGCTAGAGGGCTGGATAGTTTTTAATTTTGATTTTGATATGGCGTTCAACAGGAATATTTCAGAATACAAAAAAAAGAAGTACAGAGAAGAGTTAATCGCTAAAGAAGAAAGAGATCAATCTGATTTTTTTGAAGAGGCATTTGACGAATTTGAAGATAAAGAAAATGAAGAGAAGAAAGCAATAAGCTATGCCGCTAAATTTGCATTAATTGCACTTACCAGAGGAGTATCTGAAATAGTAATATTCATTAGAGATAAAAATTCTAGAGTTGGCAGAGTATTAAAAACACTTCATGAAAAAAAAGAATACGAAGGAGTCATTCATTGGGATAGTCTATAAAAACCAAAAAAATAAATTATGTCTCTTCTAAATGATTTCAAACTAAGCTCTCTACATCAGCTTTCAAAAGTAAGATCAATTTCTAATAATTGGCAACAGCGAAAACAAAGTATTTCCAGTTATTTAAATGCAAATAATTGGGGTCAGAGCGCTTTCGATTTAGGAGACCATTTGAGTGATATCTTTTCGACAACCACAGTTGGTGGTAGGGGTCAAAGTGCGGTATCTACTGCTGGCGCAGCATGGGAATGTTTAATAACTTGGTACTTAAATTTAATATTTTGGGATACTAAAGTAGTTGTGCTGAAACAAAGCAAGAAGTTTGTTCCTGAGTCCATAAGGAATTGCCTAACTGTAACTATTTCGAATGTCTCTACAAATACAGAATCAGATATAGTTATTTTTTCAGTTCCTGATCAACATTTGTTGAGCGGATCAACCACAAAAGATTTAAATGATCATTTATTAAACAGAATTAATCAGGTTGATTTGTTCGTTCTTCAGTGTAAGACAAATTGGGAAGATAATGCACAAATTCCTATGCTTTGGGACATGATTTATAACTCACAAAGCAGACTACCTAATGTAAGTATTGGTATTCAAGGTTTAAGTCCTCAGTCGGTAAATAATTTTAAATATGGCTTTGCAACTGTACCAACAGGGCCAAGAGGCAACTTTGTTAAAACGGACTCGGTAAAGGTACTTAGAGTTAAAAATTTGACCGGGGGAAATTATTGGGGCAAAGCGACACAACAACACTTAGCTACAAGCATTAAAGAATTGCCCTCAAGACATTTTCCAAGTGTTTTTCAAGGTTCAATAGCAAACCATTTAAGCAGAATACATAACTCCCAGAACCATATGATTCAAAAATTTTTAGATCTTAATTTCGAATAAATTTTTAATAATTTATTTAAGATAATCTTAATGAATTGGAATCTATTATTTAATTTCTTAAATATGATTTAAATTTTTTTTAAAATACTAAACAGCCCCTGGATTTTATTAATTAATCTATTAAAATATTTTTGATGCCAAAATTAAAACCTTCTGAATTAACTTTCATTGATCTTTTTGCTGGGTGCGGAGGGTTATCTCTAGGTTTGGAGCAAGCTGGATTTTTTCCTCTTTATGTCAATGAGTTAAATATGGACGCCTTAGAGACTTATCTCATCAATAGAGATAGTCATTATCCTCACCTCAGGGAAAAATTCTGCTCAAATGATATTAAAGACGTGATCTATCAAAGAAATTTTTTTAGTAATTTGTTAGAAGATCTAAAGAGTACTTTTGGCAGAGATTTCAAAAAAAATTCGATTGATTTGTTAGTGGGAGGACCTCCTTGCCAGGGGTTTTCAGGAATTGGGATAAGAAGATCTTACGCAGTAGAGAAAAAACAACTTCCTTCAAATCATTTATATCAAGATATGGCTTTTTGTATTCATAGCCTTAATCCAAAAGCATTTTTATTTGAAAATGTTCGAGGATTGCTGAAAGCCAAATGGACCTCTTCAGGTAAGAAAGGAGAAATCTTTAAAGATGTTTTGGATACTTTCAAAAGCATTCCCAACTATCAGGTGAAATACAAGTTAGTGCATGCGAAAGACTATGGAGTCCCTCAAAATAGACCTAGAATTTTAATCATTGGATTTAGAAAGGACCTAAATATTAAAAACTTAGAAGACGATGATGCCCTAGCTAATGGATATCTTCCCCTTCCAGAGTTTGATTATCCAAACTTAATAGATGTCTTATCTGATTTAGTTGATAAAAAATTTGAATATGGTGGTGAAACAAAAACATATCCATCTAATCCTAAAAATTATTGGCAGGAAAACATAAGACGGCATCCGAAGTCTAAAAAATTTTTTCAAAAAGATGATCCATTGACAGATCAACAATACAGTAACCATTCAAAAAGAATCAGAGATAAGTTTTTATTTATGATTAAAAACAACGGTAATATTCCAGAAAAATTCAAAACAAAAAAGTTTGCTCAAAGATTATTACCTAAAAGGTGGGGAAACAAAGGACCCACAATAACAGCAACTTCCTTACCAGATGATTTTGTCCATTTCTCTCAAGCTAGGTCTTTAACGGTTAGAGAATGGGCTAGGCTGCAAACTTTTCCAGATTGGTATCAATTCTCAGGGAAAAGAACTACTGGGGGAATTCGAAGAGCAGGAAATCCTTTGGAAAAAAATTACGAAAGAGAAGTTCCTAAATACACTCAAATTGGTAATGCCGTTCCGGTGAAACTTGCCTATGAAATTGGCAAACACTTCAAAAAAATTTTAAAAACTAAATAAAAATAGATAGAACAGATTCGGTTACTGGAATCCCGATAACCAATAAAGCCAGTGCAGCAATTAATAGGGTTACGAAAATTTCCAATTGATCAGCATACATCATGATAAAAGACATAATTGATGATCCAATTATCAAGTGCGGCGTTATAGATTGAAGAAATGATAAATCTGAAGAAAAAGTAGCTTCTGGAAATTCTTTAGCTAACACCGGTCTAACTTTTTCCTGATAGAGATTAACCATAGGGAAGGTTGCAATAGCAGCTGTGCTAGCAAGAGAAAACTTAAAAGTTTGTTTTAAAAAATGTCTTCTAGATAGATCAACCATCTTTATGGATTATTTCAAATATTTTACGTATGTAAATGATAACCTATTTCCCAAATCAAGCTTTTATCTAAGAATTTCTCAGCCTTTCTGATCACGCCTAGGTTTGAATTATA
>CEPL01067569.1_pt1 | contig 14045 bp, 15 predicted proteins | sample 530541 | NCBI WGS metagenome assembly CEPL01 (sample SAMEA2620339, study PRJEB7988) | marine metagenome | biome: marine biome (ENVO:00000447); feature: surface water layer (ENVO:00002042); material: "saline water (ENVO:00002010), including plankton (ENVO:xxxxxxxx)" | depth 5 m
AGAAAAGGATGATATAAATAGTCTTCGATTAATTGATTTTGGTGGAGGGCACAGTTTATTTGATGAAAAAAAATGTATTAAAAAAGGATGTACTGATATTTATGATATGTGGTCTTTGGGAATATTGTGTTGTTCTTTATTAAATGGAAAATTTATTCACTGCTGTCCTGCTAAAACAAATTGTGATAATGAAGAAATAATAATAAAAAATAATGATATAACAACTATTTTTAAAATTCAAGACGAGATTACGTATTATTCAATTTCTACAGATGATATAAACAACTATTATAATAAAATAAATGATGTTTATTTAAAAACTATAAAGATATATCCTGAATTTATTTACCTATTAAATGAATTACTTGGTGTAAAAAAAAGAACAAATGAATCTATAGACCTAACAAATAAATACGAAAATTTATTAACCTTATCAATATTTAAAAATAATGATAAATATTCCAAAGCTAAAAATGTAAATGAAAATAGATGGAAATTATGGTAAAATGTAAATAATTTATCAATATACTTTATAAATGAAAATCAATACAAAAATGCTTCAATTAGTTCTAATTTCTTTTATTACTGGAATATTTATATATTATCGTAAACTTGATTATTATAAAAGTATTCCTCGTTTAAATTTATTAGCTTCTTTGCTTATTATGTTATGGACGTTTTTAGCTATTGCTATTAGTCCTTGGTTCATAATTCTTGGTTTAGCTATTTTAAATATTTACGGAATAAAACACGAATTTTAATTATCCAAACTTGTAATTATTTAATATTTGCACCAATTTTGCCTGTTGATTTTGACTATTAAATGCAGACTGTTTATGTATTCTGTGTTTTACTAATACCTCTTCAATATTGAAAAAAGTCTTCTTTTGTTTTCTCAATCGTAACCACATATCATAGTCTTCTACTCCATCAAAATCTGATATCCAATTACAAAGATTTTTTTTTATAATGACACTACTATTTATGATTGGATTTACTTGCGTAAAATCAGAACTGGATATATCTCCTAATGGTATTTTTGGATTTATATTTTCAATATCTCCAAAATAAACACACTGCGTTCCTATTACATCGTATTGGTTCATATAAACAGCTTGTTTTTCAAGTTTCTCTGGTAACCAAATATCATCCACATCTAAAATAGCAACATATTCATATTTGCAATATTTTATCATCTCATTTAATGCGTTTGATTTTCCCTTGATTTGAAATAAATCCAATACTTTTATCTTTTCATCTAATTCTTGATAATCGTAAGCCATTTTATATACATTTGAATTTTCTTCATGTCCGTTCACACCAATTATAATTTCCCAATCATCATAAGTTTGTTCCAAAACAGAACTAACAGACTCGTTTATATATTCTATGCCATTATAGATTGGTATCAAAATACTCACCATTAATTAATATAAAACAAATTATTTATATTAATTTATTTATTTAATCTTTCCAAAGTTATGAAATGAAATTTGAAATAATCTTCGTTTTACTTCATCACTTTGATATATCTTTGATAACTCTTGATTAAAATATTTTAAAATTCCAATTTCTGAAGACAGATTATCAACTGTATAACAATTTTCTAAAGAATTTTTGCTATTATTTATTTTATTGCAAATAGCAATTTTCTCATTAAATATTGATGTTACATTTATATAATAAATATGACTATAATACAGATTCCAAATTTTATTTTGTATTTCAATTGGTAACCCGTCCATATAGTTTACAATATTAATTTATATATATATTAATTTAGTAATTTAATCTTTCTAAATTTTAATGTTTTCTTTGTAAAATATAAGATGAAACATTTAAAAAAGCAAAATGGTGGAGGTGAGAAAGAACTTTTTAAAGCTGTAAAAGAGAATAATACAATTCTTGTAGGTAAGCTATTGGAGGAAGGAGTGAATATAAATGCTACAAATGAAGATGGCGTTATACCACTGATGTTTGCTGCAGGAGGGTATGGAAACATAGAGATGGTTAAACTTCTATTAGAAAAGGGAGCTAATGTGAATGCTACAGATAGTAGTGGCAGTTCAGCTCTACTTTTTGCAATTGCATATAGAAAAACTGAAAACGCATTATTGCTAATTAAGAATGGATCTGATGTGAATATTCAGGATAAGTTGAATGGCGAGACGGCTCTCACTGCAGCAACCAACTTGAATCTAATAGAAGTCGTATCAAGTCTAGTGGAGCACGGAGCTGATATTCATATTCAAGATAATTATGGTGATACGGCTCTCAGTATTGCGACAAAATATAAATATAAAGAAATCATAAAAATTCTCCAAAAAGATATAGAACAAGAAGCATCAAGACAAATAAAAGACATCGCAAACCAAATACAAAAAGCTGCAAAATATATAGAAAAAACAGCAGAACAAATAGGACCACAACACAAAGTTCCTAAGGGTCTTAAAGAAAACTTAGGTGGAAGACGTAAAACGAGAAAATCTAAAAAATCCAATAAAAAAACAAGAAAACATAATAAAAAATATAAAAATAAACATTAACATAAAACTTTTACGCTTAGTTTGGTGTTTATTAATTATTTATCAATTAGTAGCCTTTATTTTATAAAATTATTCCTCTACATAAGCACACAATACATCATCTGCAATATGTCCTTCCAAGGTAACAAACTTATACTTAGGATTAATCTCAAGAATGATTTGCTTAATAGCTTCCATAAAATTCATGGGTCCATAAGTTCTTTCTCCCCAAGGATATGGTTGCTTTAACAAACGAAGGTCATCAATCAAGATTACATGGTCCTTTCTTGCCAAACTTTTAATAGCTAGTAACTCATCAATTACAGGACAAATTTTTTTATAATTTCTAATATTAATATTATCAACATGTGCATCCAAAAAAAACATCGTCTTCTTTTCAAAATGAGGCTGATTTAAATACTTTGCCATATTAACACTATCGTCGTGATATAAATAATATTTTTCTTCTTTAATTTCATTCGCAAATACTTGATTACCAATTTCAATCCACTGGTCTCGTAGTTCTATACAAAATACTTTTTCAAAACCTGCTCTTAACGCTTGTTTACTGGATACATCAGAACGAGCATCCCATAAACCTGTTTCAAAAAAGTTTACGCAATTATGTTTTTCTTTTAGTTCTTTAATATCAAATGTAATTGTCATATACTTATTGTAAATCTTATTTTTTTAAATATATTTTTACATATGAATTTTATTTAACTATAGTAATAATCTTTGAAATAAAAACCAATTATCGTATGCGTCATTATCCTCTTTATGCAAGGAAAAATTATTTAAATTTGAAAAAATACAATCTACAATTATTAACTGATCGTCTTTTACCAAATAATTATTAACAAAATATTTTTGTAAACGTTCATCATAGGTTTCTTTCCACCAATTAATTTTTGATTTATGCAATATAAAAAATCCTCCTGCTATACTTATTTGTTGTGGAGGTATTTGTTGCTTTGGTAGTCCATTTACATTTTTATTTTGAATATACATAAATAAACTATTTACAAATTTTACATCGTTATTTACCAAAGCATAATATATTTTATCTTTATCTAATTTTGCTATTTTATTTGGACTGGGCCAGTTAACCAGTTGTTCTTTTTTTAAATCATTTTTACGATTACGAAAATATCCTATATCACACCATCCATAAAATTCTGTGTCAAAATATTTATTAGTGATTGTTTCATTTACAAAATGTATTTTTTCACTCCATAACATATTTACTTTCCAATCAACTTTATTATTTAGTAATGGATTTTGTTCGTGATTACTTATCCAATAATTTTTATATTTATAATTATAAAACTTTTCTATTTCTTTAATAAATATTTTTATTTTATCGGTTTCATATTTTTTTAACATTTCTTTTCCTTCTTTGTCTGTGTAAATGACCAGATAATAATTATTCACATTAGTAAGCATATTATCAATCCATTCCAAATAGACTTGACTTGGAAATTTCGCTTTAAAATTATACCAACAAGTTGAAAAAGTTATATTTATCATTTAATATTTATTGTTGATTTTCTTTTATGTGCTTATACTATATAATTTAGAAATATGAATGTTAATGAAAAAAATCCAATTATAAACACACCTAATGTTTTATATTCAAGAATAAATAATTCACTTGATGATATTAACAATAGAATGGATAAAAGAAATTATTCTGATATTCCTCTTCAACCCAACTATGACCCTCGTCCAGTTTCTACAAAATATAGTCATTTTCCCGCTTTAAATGGAAGGAAACCTACTCATGAAACTTTATTAAATCATCCCGTATTTGAGACAGATAAACACTTTAATCCTGGAAGTAATGCTCCTTCTTCTGGTTATAGAAATAACGTTGATTTAGAAACAATTTTAAGAAACCAAACTACTGTTTTACAACACGGTGCCGGACAAGGAACATATATCCCTTCTTCTGATAGCGATTTATATAAAACGCAAATGCCTCAACCATCTGAAATATATTTACAGCCACATCCTGAATTATTCACTCAACATCATTTTCAACCCAAGCAAGATACTAATTATCATCCTGAAATAGGACAAAATATGATGTTTAATCACACACGAACACAATTAAGAAATACCTAAGATAAATTTCCAGTTTTATTATATACCTATGAATATAATGAAATTAAGCTCCTATTCATTTTTTAATTTAAATAATATTAATTTTCTAAATGTTTGCTTCTTTTTAGCAGTTTTATTCATTTATCTTTACATTTACAGAATATTAAGACCTAAAAATAACTTAGAAAATTTCTCAAATAAAGAAAATTTTGAATTAATGTTAAATGAAAATATTTATGATAACGAATACACAGATATGTATGATAATTTACACGATGTAAAGAAAAGATGTTCTAATGAATTAGTTCAAATTACCAAGATTACCCAACCTAATAATAACAGCGTTATCCTTGATGTTGGTTCTGGAACAGGTTATAAAGTAAATGAATTAAATGAGGCAGGTTATAAAACCTATGGCATAGAGACTTCAGACTCTATGATTTCTTACTGCAAAAAGTTGTATCCATCAATACACATAGAGAAAAATACAGTTTTAGACCCTATGGCTTTTGACAAATCTACATTTACTCACATATTATGCACTTATTTTACTATTTATGAATTAAAAGACAAAAAACAGTTCTTTAAAAACTGTTATTTCTGGTTACAACCTAATGGTTATCTTGTATTACATTTAGTAGACCGAAATAAAATGACTAAATTAATACCACACGATACTAATGTTGAAGAATTTAACACTTCTTCAAATAAAACTCTTGAAAATATTACCGTATTTAATGACTTTAAATATAAAGGCTTACTTAAAATACCTACAAAAGAAAGTGATAATCAGGTTGAATTAATTGAAACATTTACAGATCACGAAACCAATTCTATTAGACAGAATCAACTTGTATATAATATGGAGTCAATTGAAACAATTCTTAATTATGCATCTCAAGCTGGATTTATTTTTCATTCAAAAGTTAACATGACTAATATGAATGAAGATAATCAACAATATTTATTCTTTTTTGAAAGACCTCTTTGATAATTTAGCATTTAAAAACAATTCTTATTAATATTATAGAGTTATTATATTATTAATGCTTTTTTTTATTCTTTTCATAACACAATTATATTTCAGTATTAGCTTTTTTAGCTTATCTCCAGGTAAACGGAGACATCCTTCTCTTTGGATGTCAAATAAATACACATTATCAAACGAATATATTAATTTTTTTAGAAAATTTAAAGGACCTTTTATTCAAAGTTCTAATTCAGAAGAAAATTATGACTATTTTATTGAAAAGAATATTAAAAGTTATAAACTTTTTGAAAAGAATTATCTTAAAATAAATGAAACGAACAATTTATTGAAACTTCAAAACAATTCCTTTCGTCTTGAAATAAATAAATATGCTGATACTGTTGATATAGATAGTTCTCAAGCTAACGATTTGATGAATAAACCTATATCAGATAACATATTTAGACCAACTGCTTATTTGAAAGTAATTCAATCACCATTTCCTTATTTGGAGAACATAATTAATCAAAATAAATATTTAAATTTTAGTTGGTCTAATACAAAAATGTTAAGTCCTGTTAAACACCAAGGTCGCTGTGGTTCTTGCTGGGCGTTTGCTTCCACAAGTGCATTAGAAACTTTTATGCGAATCAACAACTATAATGTTTCACGATTATCAGAGCAAGAACTAGTTGACTGTTCCAAGGAAAACTATGGATGTAATGGAGGATTGATGCATCTTGCTTTTGATTATATTATAAAAAATGGTGGACTTTCTAGTAATAATCAGTATGAATACAAAGCAAAAACACATAATTGTTCCTCTAAAGGAAAAATTAAACATCCTGGTTCTCATCTTTCTGAATATGAATTTACAATTCCAAAATCAATCACAGATATGAAAATACATTTAATTCAAACACCTATTACCATAGCTATCGACGCAAATAATATGTTTTTCCGCTTTTATAAAGAAGGAGTTATTGATTTACATCAGAAAAGAAATGGAACTTTAAATCATGCTGTTTTACTTGTGGGGTTTGAACACGATGAAAAAGGAATGTATTGGATTATTCAAAACTCTTGGGGAGATGACTGGGGCGATAATGGATTTTGTAAAATAAGAGCAGAACCTGGCGAAGGAGTTTTACTTTGTCAAATGTATGGAGTTTATCCAACAAAAATTTTCAACCCTTATAATTTGGCAAATAATTATCAAATATAGAATTGTTAAATTAATTTAAATTTATAGTAAATTGTTACTGTAAATTTACAATTCATTCAGAACTTTTTCAATTATGTTTACTAGTGTTAACATTTCTTTACGTGATATAACCAATGGAGGAGTAATTCTAACAGTTGTTTCACGTGTTGTCTTAGTAAATATATAATTATCTATTAATTTTTCAACAAATTCATCTGCTTTTTCCTGTGAATAAAAATCAATAGCGTTGAGGAGACCTAATCCATGAATAGATTTTACATGTGTTGATGCTGTATTTGCAATTAAATGTTCACGGAAAAACCGACCCATTTTTTCAGCATTTCTTGCTAATTTTTGTTTTTGAATAACATTCATAGCCTCTATTCCTATTGCTGATGCCAGTGGATTTCCTCCAAATGTTGAACCATGGGTTCCAGGTGTTAATACACTCATGATTCTTTCATTTGACAAGACAGCACTAATAGGGTAAAACCCACCAGAAAGTGCTTTTCCCAAACACAAAATATCAGGTCGAACATTATAATGATCACAGGCAAGCATCTTTCCAGTTCTTCCAAGACCGGTTTGAACCTCATCCGCAATCATCAAAACATTGTATTCATCACATAATTGTCTTACATCACGTAAATAATTATTATGAGGAATAATAATTCCACCCTCACCTTGAATCGGTTCAAGCATAACAGAAACAGTATGGGGGTTTTTATCAAGAAAATTATGAAGTTGTTTTATGTTATTATAATCTAATAAATTAAAATTAGGAACAAAAGGTCCAAAATTCTTGTAACAAGATGGATCATTTGAGGAGGAACAAGCGGCAAGAGAACGACCCCAGAAATTGTTATTAAAAAATACGTTTTGTGCTTCATTTTCAGGAACTCCTTTTTTCTCATAACCCCATTTCCTGGCAATTTTAATGGCGGCTTCTCCGGATTCAACTCCTCCATTCATAAGAAGAACTTTATCATAACGAAATGTCTTGGCTAGTTTTTCACAAAAATCACCCATCTTGTTGTTATGATATGCACGACTTGTGAGAGTAAGTTTATTCATCTGATTCTTGGCAGCTTTGATAATATTTGGATGACAATGACCTTGATTAAGTGCTGAATATCCAGCAATACAATCAATATATCTTTGATTTGATTCATCATAGACATAAATACCTTTACCTCGAACCATAGTTTTTGCTATAGTTTTATAGTTATTAGACGCATACTTTTGTGTTTTCGCAATATGATGTGACATATTTTAATAATATTAAATTTTTTTTTTTATGTTATTTGTTATACTATATTTATTAAAATGCCATCTTACCTGTAATATAACGTCCTAATATTAAGGAATGTATGTCATGAGTTCCTTCATAAGTATTAACAGTTTCTAAATTACATAGATGACGAAAAATTTCATATTCTTCAGAAATACCATTACCACCTAATATATCTCTACTAGTTCTTGCAATTTCTAAAGATTTCGCACAAGAGTTTCTTTTAATTAAAGAAATCATTTCAGGTGTATATTCACCTTTATCTAAAGCTTCAGCAACGTGCAAACAACTCAAAAAAGATAAATTCCATTCTGTTGCCATGTTTGCTAATTTCATTTGTAATAATTGCTTTTCTGATAATAATTCACCAAAAAGTTTTCTATTTTGACTATACTCAAGAGCAGTTTCAAAACAAAATTGTGAAGATCCTAATACTCCAAATGATATTCCTAATCTGGCATTATTCAAACAAGAAAAAGGACCCCTCATTCCTTCAATATTTAATATATTTTCTTTGGGAACTTTAACATCATCTAAATTAATCATTCCTGTTACTGATGTTCTTAATGAAAGTTTCCCATCTATTTTGGGAGTAGTTATTCCTTCCATACCTCTATCTAAAACAAAACCCCGAACCTTATCATCAAGTTTAGCCCAAACCACAAATACGTCTGCTAAAGGCGAATTACTTATCCACGTTTTATTTCCATTAAGTATATAATTATTACCATCTAAAACTGCTTTACTTTTCATAGAGGAAGGATCAGACCCGTGATCTGGTTCAGTTAATCCAAAACATCCAATATATTCTCCCGAAGCTAATCTAGTCAAATATTTTTCTTTTATTTTGTCATTACCATAATTAAATATTGGATTCATTACCAGAGAAGATTGAACACTAAACATAGATCTATAACCACTGTCTACATATTCAATCTCTTTCGCAATTAAACCATAAGTTTTATATGTTTCACCTAGACATCCATAACCATTTATGGTAGGTCCAAATATTCCCATTTCACCGAAACTTTTAAAAATATTTCTATCTATAACTTCATTACGATAATCACTAATTACTCTAGGTTTTAATTCTGTTTTACAAAAACTTTTAACAGATTCAATTATCAATTTTTGAGTGCTTGATAAATTTTTACCAACATTTAAAATATTTATCATTAAATTAATAATATAATTTATTCTTATAATTTTTCCATTTTTTAATCATCTTATAATTATCAAATATAAATAACAAAATTAATTTTATTATTTATTAACGAACATATTTTTGAGTGCGATTAAAAGAATCTACTACAAAAATAATAAACACTCCAAGAAATGTATATAAAATAAATTCTTCTGTAATATGACTTGTTTTTTCATTATGTTGTTCTTCCATCATATGCACTAGGTAATTCATTTTTTCTAATAATTTATCATTCGTTGAACCTGTAATTCCCATCTTTGAGTAATAAGGCTCTACTACTTTTGGTGCTTCATAACTCTGATTATAGTTACTATAAACCGAATTCTTACGATTATCTGCACTATATTCTTCTTTAACTAATTTATTATTTCTCATAGCTGAGGCTCCCTCTTTATAACTATACTGTGGAGCAACGTATTCTTTGCTTTCTTTTACTTTTTCCATTTCTTTTTTTACATTTAACTGAGGAGGTTGTATAGGTTGAAAATTTCCCATTTTATCATCTTCATCTTCTTCTTCCATTTGATTTAGTAATTCAGTAACACGAGAACTTCTTTCCTCACCTAAAGTTTTCATTTCTTCTAATGAAGGAACCTTGGGCTTTTCATCCGAAGGATTATCCATATGCTCGATATCATCGCTTATAAATTGATTTTTTTTCTGTTTTCTTATGGAAGATACTCTTTTTTTATTTTCGTTATTAGACCAAGTTGATGCAGTTGCTAATAATGACATATATTTTTTAACTTAAAAAATCTTTAGATTTTATTTTGTATTATATTTAATTATTTATAAATAAAATACTTGCATAATATAAAATGAAAAATATATATTCCTTCTTTGTTACTATTTTTATATTATATCTTGTATTAGCAGAATATGAATTAATAAAAAAGCATAGTGATACCGTTTTAGGAAGAATAGTGATTATTTGTTGTTTACTATTTTATACATCGGTTGATAAATATCTTGGTCTATTCTTTTGTCTTATTCTCATTTTGTTCCTTCAAGACCAATTTATAGAAAATATGTTAAATTTAGATGATGCTAAATATTTACATCATGACGTTTTGTATTCTTCATTTAGTCCAAATGAAAAAGATGAAATACTAAAGTATGTAAAAACCTGTCCTATTTCTTCTGCTGAAATAAATTCTCTTTACAATCAACCAAGTATTCTAAATAAAAAGAACAAACATAATGAAAGATTCAAGAGAGATCACTGTGACAATTTAAAACTTAAATATAAAAATATGGATGTTCCTGATGAAATGTCAAGACACGTCTTCCCAGAACTTCAATTTCACGGTGCATCCTGTAACATTTGCAGTAATAATTGTAAGTTCTCTGTATTACAGTCAAAACTTGAAACTGAAAAAAAATTACAACCTGAAAATACAACCTTTTTATAATTATTTCTAATTACAATATAAATGGCTAAACAATTATTGCCTATATTTAATAAATTACTCACTTCTTTAAATAATACCGTTCAATCATTAAATAAAAGTAAGGTGTTTGCTGGGTTAATGATTATTACTTTAAATGTTGCCTCCAGATTTGTAACCATTAAAATGAGTAAAACTATGCAATCTTATTTAAAATTTACATTTAGCCGATATGTATTGGTATTTGCTATTAGTTGGATGGGAACACGTGATATTTATATTGCTCTTGCTATAACTGTTTTATTTGTTATTTTGTTTGAGTATTTACTTGACGAAGAAAGTAACTTTTATATTTTTTCTGAAGAATTCAAAGATTATCAAAAAAATAAATCTGAAGATGAGGAAGATGAAAAAGAGGTTACCGACGAAGATTTAAAGAAAGCTGAAAAAACTATTGAAAGAGCCAAAAAACAAAAGAACGAAAAATTAGATTTTCAAGGTTATAATTTCCAATAAATTTATTTCCATAATATAAGTAAAGTATATTATGGCATTAGAACTAAAGATTACGATTGATGAACTATTAATTAGAATAAATACAAATATACCAGATAAATCTCTTGCCAAAGTTGATTTTAATAGAAAATTAATTCATTTTCCAAAAGGAAGCAGACAACCAGAAGGCATCTTAAATTCATATCCCTATTTTACAAGCGATATTGAATATCCATTCAATACTTTAGAAAATTTAGACTATGTAGACCGTGTTGAATTTTTCTTTAATAAAGATGAATTTACTAGAAGATTAAGGTCCAGTTTTTCTAATAAAACTTTGAATGATGATGAAATTAAAAGGAATTCAGAAAAAAATGTATTATATACTCTTAGATTACTTTTTCCTACAACATTTCCTGTTGTAAATAACTTACATCAATCTTATAATTATCTTTTAAAAAATGATTCTACCATACCATTATTTTCCATTTTTCATCATTATAATCCATTTAATTTTAGAGGTTCCTATGATTATTTCCTTTATTCACATCTCAACTTAAATGGTAAGGTATATACTTTTAAAAAAATCACTTGGTTAAATGACCTTTTGAATAATCCTGTATATCAAAAAATATTTATTGAATATAATCGTATTATACCTCCTTTGAATAAATATATAGAGCAACAACGCATTAAAGACCAGAATGTATTAATTGAAATTTCTGAACTTATTACTGATATTGCTGGTGAAAATGGTGCTATTAAAAAAGGATGTGAAGCTGATGGTGTATCCTGTCCATCTACAAAAGTCATTAGAGAATTTCGGGATGCTTTAAATGATATTAAGTCATTAACAAGAGATGATTATAATACAGAAAACGAAGAATATCAGAAGAAAGTTGAAACTGTTAAATTTGAAAAATTTATAAATGGTAATTTTGAATTTAATAAAGAATACACAAAAATTATCCAAGATAAATTGACTTCCGTGCAATCTAAAATGAAAATTATGGAAGAAAGCTATAAAACAAATAAAACATTAACTGAAATATTTGAAAAACCTTATAATAGTCAAGTTGAAATACCTGATGAATTTAAAAATGAATTAAGAAACTTTTTAGGAACTACTTTAAGTCAATACAAAAGACCTATACGCATTTCTTCTAATTACCAATTACAAAAACTCTTAGAGCAAAAAAATAATGATGACGTTAAAAGTTTCTTTATTTTCCTGAATGATGCGTATAAATCGTTTATTAATGAAAAAGAATTTAATGATGAAATTAAAAGTTTAATGAATATTGGCATTTCTACACTCACTCCTGGAACAGTAGGACAAAGAAAAAAAGAAATCCATATTAAATGTGAATTTATTGGCGGAGAAGTGAATAAAGATAATGTTTCTGATATTTATTGTCCCTTTACAAATGACCTTTTAGCAAATAAAACAATTGATTATATTGAAGGAAACAATATTAATACTTCTTTTTGGCAAGTTAAATCAAGTGCTCCTGTATTTGATATTGAAAGTATGGAATCTGTAAAAAGTGGAGATACAAACGTTATGCCAGATACGAATAAAAAATCCGAAATTAAAAATATTTCAAGCAATAACGATAAAACAAAAATTATGGATAGCGCAAACGATCTTCCAAAATCAATTTTGAAAGAAGTCGATGATGGAGCAAAAACAAATTTTCAATCAAAAATTATTTTTCCTAATACAAAAACACTTGATAAGTATGTTGACAATATTAAACGTTTTGTAACAACAAATCAAGAAACCAGTAATATTCAAACAGATTCCTTATATGATTATATTCAAGCAAACGATAATAGTGTTTTGCAATTAATCAATACATGGAATAAAAGACAGGATAAAAATGTTGAACTTATCGTTTCAATTCAAACAAAAATTAAAGAATTCGAGTCAGCTATTGAAAATAATGAGACATTCTTTTTCAATAAATTATTTTCTACATATGAAGATAAAAATAAAACTTCTTATAACAAAGCAAAACTAGAGCTTAAAATACAAATCTTGAATTTATTAAAAAAAGATGAAGAAAACAAACAAAATTTATATAAGGGCGGAAAAAAAAAATCAATAAAAAAGGTTAAATTTGTATTATCTAAGAATAAAACTAAAAAGTTTCGTTAAGTTTATTTAAATGTTGCTTTTCCATTTACAAATTTACCAACCTCATCTCCAACATCTTCATCTTCTGTTATTTCATAAATTGGCCCATTCTTTTCATTTGAAGTGTAATATTTTTTACCTTTAATTTTCACTTCAAATACTTCCTCTTCCTCCTCTTCTTCCTCCTTTTCTACTTCTTCCTCTTCTTCCTCTTCTTCCTCTTCTTCTTCCTCTACTTCCTCTTCTTCCTCTTCTTCCTCTTCTTCCTTTACTTCCTCTTCTTCCTCTTCTTCCTCTTCTTCCTCTTCTTCCTCCTCTTCACTTTCTTCAACTGCTATTTCTGATACTGCATCAGTTGATAGTTCACTACAAACTTCATCTGCATTCTTTTCTGAGAAATTAACAACATTTTTTATCATACTCTTTTCTATTTGTTTGTAATCCCAATCTGGTTCCTTTTCGTCTTTGTATTTTGGCACCTCTTTTCCGGTGTAATCTTGAATTTCATAAACAATATTTTCTTTATTTATTGGCTGCTTTACTATCTCAACACTTTCGGTAGAGAGGTCTTCAATCTTTAACTCCTCATCAGTAGGTTCTAACTTAATTTTTACATCTTCAATATTACAACAATCCTTTTCACATTCATCATTACGTGTAAGCCTTTCAAGTATCTTAATTAATTTTTTATTTTCCTTTTCCTTTTTCTTAAGCTTTTTACG
>CEPL01043833.1_pt1 | contig 14003 bp, 14 predicted proteins | sample 530541 | NCBI WGS metagenome assembly CEPL01 (sample SAMEA2620339, study PRJEB7988) | marine metagenome | biome: marine biome (ENVO:00000447); feature: surface water layer (ENVO:00002042); material: "saline water (ENVO:00002010), including plankton (ENVO:xxxxxxxx)" | depth 5 m
TCATAATAGAATAAATATTTGTAACCAAATAGTAAATAATGAAACCAGCAGCGATTCTCCAGAAATATCCATGTTAGAGTTTTATAGCGAGCAATTATCAAAAATATATGAAAACGACCAATTAAAACAAAGACTATTTCAGATTTCATTTTATAAATCTAATGTAGGATTTTACAATCCCATATTCATGAATACATAACTTTAATTTTCTCATATAAAATCCATTTTATATGAAATTTATTTACATACTTTTCTCTTTTTTGTCTTTTTACGGGTTTTTCTTGCACGTTTTTTCTTTCCTCCATTCATATCAAAATAATTAGATTCATTTCCATCTATAGCTGAAAGGTCTGGACCACCTATTATACCAGATAAATCAGGTTTCTCAGTTGTTGTATTAACAGAACTAATTGAATTATTTAAATCTGACAAATGAAGAGAACCTTGGCTTTCTAAACTTATATTTACTCCATCATTTGTTACAGATAATTCAAAAAATGAATCACCGGATAAGTTCTCATTTGTTGTGTTGGCTGTCAAATCTATAGATACACTATTTCCATCCAAGTCTGTTCCACTTATATATAAATCCGATAAATATAATGACTGATTGTTTGACAAACTCATTATGCTGTATATATTTAACATATATATTAATTACAAGATAGATGGTTTATTCTAAAATGAATAAAAAATACATCCAAGAACTCATGACCATTTTTTCGATTTGGACATTTTTAAAATGTCCAATTTTAAAAAAGGGCCTAGAGTTTTTGAGTGATTTTTTTGCATTTTTTGAGTTGTGACGTAAATGCAGCGAAAATGAGATTTTGATATTTTTTTTGTTACTGAAATTTTTTTTTATATTTTATTAAAAAAACCATTTAGGCATTTTTTCGTTCTATAATATAGAACGCAAGAAAATGCCAAAAAATGCCGAAATATTTTCTTGTGAAGTATGCAACTTTGAATGCAGCAAAAAAAGTAATTATGAAAAACATCTTTTAACTGCAAAACACAAAAATAGAACAATTTTGAATAAAAAATCCCAAGGACTTTTTTGTGAAATTTGTAATAAATCTTTTAACGCAAGAAATACCTTATGGTATCATAAAAAAAAATGTAAAAAAATTGAAGAGCAAAAAGAAGAAGTAAAATTAAAAAATGATGGAGAAGATGACAAAAAAGATAAAATAATAGAATTACTAATGGAACAAAATGAAAAATTAATGGAAATGGCACAAAAACCAAATATTATAAACAATACGATTAATCAGAACTTTAATTTGAATGTATTCTTGAATGAAAAATGTAAGGATGCGATGTCTTTGGAAGACTTTGTAAATTCAATTGAATTAACTTTGGAAGATTACAAAAATACTGGAGAAAATGGTTTTGTCAAAGGAATATCCGATATTGTTGTAAATAAGATTAAGGATTTGGATACTTGTGAAAGACCAGTTCACTGCACGGATTTAAAGAGACAAACCATTTATATCAAAAACGAAGACAAATGGGAAAAAGATGATAGTAAGGAAAATTTGCGAAAAGCAGTAAAACGTGTAGCAAAAAAAAATGAAGACATGGCTCCTATGATGATAGAAAATTTGGAAATCAAAGATGAAAAAGCATATGAAAAAGTATTAAATTATTATATTAATTCAATTAATACTGATAATGAAGAAGAAAAACAACAGGAAGATAAAATAATAAAAAACGTATTGAAAGAGGTTATTGTTGATAAATAAATTTATTTATTATTTCGTAAATAATAAATACAATATTACAATTCATTTACACTTACTTTGGTGACAAACTCATTAGAGAAATCCAATCCTTCATTTTCTTCCTTCAAGGCAATACCGGGCCATACATTTCCTTTAGGTTGTCCGTATAATTTATTTACTGCTTCAGCAATCTTTCTTGCAGTAGGTTTCTTTCTTTTATCGTGAGAATTATTGTTATCTTCATACCAAATATTGAAATCTTGATTGATTTGTGTTTTAGTAATGAAGCTTCCTTCGCTTTGAATAACTCTTTCTTCCAAGAATCTTGCAAGAGTATCACTATCATTCTTATATTGTCTGCATTTCTCAAGAACAGTATCACAATCCTTTACTCTTCCGTTAGTCTCAAAAGCAATCTTAGCAAGCATAGATAGCATAACAGGAGCCCAAGTATCAAACTTAGATTCAATCGTTCTATCAACCTTAAATTGATAAGGTTTTAGTTTATCATCTTGCTTAGGATTTTCTGTAAATAATGATAAGAAAGGAACAGCACGAATTCTTCTCCAAGTGCCGTGGTCTGTTGCCTTTACAGGAGGAAGACGATTACAAGCTAATATTAATTTAAACTGAGGAACAAATTCAATAATTTTCTTTTCATATAATCCTCTTGCTGTCAATTTATCACCTCCTGTTAATTGCTTCATAATGCCTTCATTCAATTCTTCCGTTTCATCAGATTCTGTCATACACAAATAACGAACTCCGGGAAAAGAGGCATACTCAGGATTTGCTTGTCCCATTTTCTGTTTCTTATCCGTAATAAGAGTTGTTTGGACGTCTTTTGTATAAGAGCCCATAATTCTTTGGATAAGATTAATCAATACAGATTTACCGTTTTGTCCTTCACCAATATAAATATTGAAGGTTTGGTCTGGAGTAATACCAATAAGTAGAGAAGCCAGATGTTCCCACATATATCTGCATAATTCCGGAATAGGAAACAATTTTTTCATAAAATCTTCAATCTCATCCATCGTTTTGCCATGCTTAGCTTTATCAAGCTCAACATATTCAATCTTTGAAGATTTGGTGATATAGTCATCAGGACGACCAGGTCTAAACGTCTTTTCTCTAAAATCAAGAACACCATTTTTGCAACAGAATAAGTAAGGGTCTTTATCTACAGCTTCCATAAATTCTCCACCCTTATCACGGAATACTTCTGAAAGTTCCCGATGAATTTTAGATTTACCTGTGCTACTCGCACATTTTTGCATAATCTTATGACAACGAATAAGTTTATTTTTCGTCTTTAATTTTTCTTCCTCATCTTCGTCACCAAGGTCAGTAAGGTCAACATTTCTTGACGGGAGAAGGTCAAGTGTTCGTTTGAAATATTTATGCTTTAGGTCAAGATTAATTTTGGAACGAATTTCATTACCTCCATCATCTTCTTTCCAAGAATGACCTTCATAAACATACCAATTATTTGTTTTCGTATGGGTGCAAATAAACTCGTGCTTAAACCATTGGTGCATAACATTTGCAAGACTACAATCTCCTTCTCCATCAATAGAAGTAAGGGTTTCTTCAATATGATAATCAAGGTTGGTTGATAATATGTCTTTGTATTCATCATAAGCGTGTTCCTTAGCCCAGTGATAGATAGACATTCTAGTGATTCCCCTATATCTATCTCCATTAGAAGCAACGTTTGCACTATTCCATTTTTCAAGACATTCTTGCACTCCGTTGGTAACATCAAAGCTGTCGGATTTAGAGCTGAAATAAAGCCATACAATAAACAACTTATATGGGTTACCAAATTCAATAGAAGCGTGTTTCAAAGCCCAGCAAGTTTTAATCCAATTAGAATAAGAACCCAAACCATAGAAAGACTTCGGTAAGATGTTGACATATCTTGCGATGTTATAAACATCTTGTTCGTCTCTATTCCTTGAAGTGTGTTGCATAAATTCCATAAACAATTTCTCAATATTTTCTTTAGAATCACAATTAGATAAAATGTGTTCGAAAGAAGTCACATCAGCGATAAGGTTATTTGAAAGGTTATTTTGAAGCATTTGTGTTTCATTTTTTCGCTTTTCGTTTTTTGTCTTTAACTCTTGATATAAATTTACACATTTTGAATTCATCATTAAAGAATCATGGTCTGGATAACGAACACTCATTTTGTAAATATTTGATTCTATATCAAATTCATTTAATGGGATTTCATTTCTAACAAATTCTTGATTATCAATATCAAGAGTAAGCTGAAATACGTGAGTAAGTTCATATTTATCGTATCCAGGTTTTCTTGAACCATACAATTGCCAACAGTTATTTCCACTTGTAATACAATCATCAAATACATCTTCATACGTCCAATCTTCAATCATAGGAATATCATCAAATATAGAAGGCAATTCCTCTATGACAAAGTTTCTAATAATTTGCTGAATAATGCGGTTACATTTTAAACCAATAATAAGGTGAATACCGTCTTTGGTTATGTTTTTCTCTTTCATTTGGTTTACTTTTGGTTTTTCTAAAACATAAATAGGTATTTGGACGTCTTCATCAATCAGTTCAAATAAGCCTTCAATTTTAGAAACATATAAGTCAATAAAATTAATAATATGAGTAAAAGTGTATTGTCGCTCGTCCGTCTGAAGTTCGTGTCTAAAATCTAAATCAATAGCAATAGCTCCTTCATCAGTAAGTTGTTTTTCAGTCAAATACTCCTTTTTTTTCTTTGCAACAACTTCAGTATAATATAACTTTAAGAACTCTTCATATTTTTCATCAGGAATATAAAAAGTGCCACCATAAACTTGAAGTTTCTTGTCTCCAATTCTGGTGTTAGTATATCCATTTTGATGAACGTTTTTATCATAATTATGTTTTCCTAAAAATTCTTGTAAGCCATTTTTCCTTTTAGAATTAGAAGAAGTATTAACAATAGAGTTATTACCAGCGACCTTTTTTGGAGGCATTAGATAGTATATACCTACATTTTTATTATATTTTATGAAATCAATTTTTTGAGTCTTACAAGTTGATAAAAAATTGATTAATAAATAAATGCATAAAAGGTATAAATAATATTTGGATATAATATATAATGAAGTTTTGCACGAAATGCGATAATATGTATTACATTCAGATTAATGAAGAAAATACAAATCAGTTAGAGTATTATTGTCGTTTTTGTAAAAATATTGATACTTTAGTTACAACAGAGGGGTTGTGTATCATAAGAGATGAATTTAAACAAGATAGCTGCAAAGGAAGTCAAGCAATCAACGAGTATACAAAGATGGATCCAACTTTACCAAGGTTATACAATTTAAAATGTCCAAACGCAGATTGTAAAACAAATACAGACGACAAGAAAGCAGAAATAATTTATATTCGTATAAATGATAATGATTTAAAATATTTGTATTTATGTAATACTTGTAATTTTACTTGGAAGACAAATGAAAACAAGATATAAAAAATTGATAATAACAATATAAATAAATTTAGGTATATATTTTAATGGAAAGGGATAATATTACTTTAGAAATTGAAGAGAGAGAGCGTGACGAAGTGGAGGATGTAAAATCAGATGAGGAAGATTTCTATGGCGATAGCGATGATGATACAGTTCCTCCTCCACCACCATCCGAAAGTATTCAAAAGTCGGAATCAAAAGATGATGATGATGACGAAGAAGATGAGGAAGAAGATGGTGATGAAGTTCAAGAAGAGGCGCTTAGTGTGGAAGGAGATGAAGATGAGGATATATTGAATTTTCAAAGAAATATGATGGAGAATTTGGAAGGAGATGACGATGAATACGATGATGATTCAGATTTGGATGAAGATTATTTACAAAAATTAGATACATCACTACAAAAAGATATAGTAACTGAATTTCATCCAGAGTTATTGCAACATAAAAATGAAGAAATTGAAGCATTAAGTAAGGTAGTAAAAAATGATTTGGATGTTATAGTAGATCCTTTTCATAAGACGGTTCCGTTTTTAACAAAATTTGAAAAAGCAAGAATTTTAGGAGAAAGAGCAAAGCAATTGAATGCTGGTGGAAAGCCATTTGTAAATGTAGATGCATCTGTAATTGATGGATATTTGATAGCAGAAAAAGAATTAGAAGAAAAGAAAATTCCATTTATTATAAAACGTCCTTTGACAAATGGGGGTTGTGAATATTGGAAAATAGAAGATTTAGAAGTTTTATATTAAATAATAAAAACATTTAGTATCTTAATATTGTAATACTAAATGTTTATGGACTCCGATTCTATATTATATTCAGATATTGAAACGGTTCAAGAGGGACAAGATCCAACAGTTATTTTTTTATTGCATAGAGAATATAGTGAAAGTTTAAATAAAAAATATGATTATTTAGACTGTCCGATTTGTTTTGAAGAATTAAATGATGACAAAAGAGTAATATTTGATTGTAATCACGAGTTGTGTGTAGTTTGTCTTGGTAAGATAATAGAACTAAGCACGAAAAAAGACAAAAATTTCTTGTGTCCTATTTGTAGAAATAAAGTATGTTTATTAAAAACTAAGACAGAAAATTTAAATGAGGTATATTCAAATTTAATTTACCATCCGTGCATGGATATAAGCCATCGTGGGATCAGAGTATATTCTCAATTTACTTCTATGTCAGTGCAAAAACATTTTATACAAGCATTTTGTGTAGCTGGTCTTATAGTTTTTTTTGTGCTTATGACCTCCAATTCTTCCCACAATCTAGACACGTAACAAAGATAGTAGCAGGCTCATCCGCACTTCTTGTTTGTAATTCATAATAAGTGCATTTTTTGGACTTGCACTTTCTGCAAGTAAACATATCTGTAGAAGCTTGGACTTTTTTATCAAATTTACTGCTATCTCTTTTCATTTTCTTTTCAATCAACAACTGCCATCTTGACGGGTCCATTTCTTGGTGTGTCATAAAAGCAATAATTTGCGGAGTTAATTCTTTGGTTTGTATTCTTTTTACAAGTTCATCTTTTTTAAGGTTAGTATAAATAGAATATAATCGGTCTTTGTAAATCTGAACGAATAATGGATTTTCCCATTTTTTAATAATTTTGTTTTTAGTTGATTCTTTAATAGCATAATTAAATATTCCGATTTCTAAATTAGTAGATGTGTCTTCATCTAAATCAAATTTTATAAATTGTTTACGAATATTAGAGCGAAATTGTGTAGGGTTAGTTATTTTATTCATATTTCTAATATTTAAAAGGAAAATTTTTTAAATCAATTTTTTACAATACATACTCTTCTTCTTCTAATTCACTTGTGTAATCCAAATCATCTTCATTTTCATTTGCAAATACAAAAATATTTTCTGTTTTTTTTTCTTTAATTCTGTTAGATCTTCTTACCTTTTTTTCGGTTTCTACAACAATTTCTTCATCATCTTCTTCTATTTCTTCAAATTCATCTTCATCATCACTATCATCAAGTTCGTCTTCTTCATCTTCTTCATCATCAACAACAAAGTCATCTTTTACATACCCAGTAGAAGTTCGTGGCAATTCTTCATCTTCCTCGTCTTCCTCATCTTCTTCTGAGTCTTCTGACCCAATTTCTTCAAATCCTCCAAAAAGCTCTTCATAAATAGTCTTCCACTTGCTTGTAGTCATAGAAACAAATTTATCTCCTTTCTTCATTATCAATAAAACATTTCCGAAAAAAAGAGTATTGTCAATAGGAGGAGGAAAGTCATATTTATTTTCTTGATTTGCCCTTCCGTTAGTTTTACCATAAACACATACAATAAATTTAGAATCTTCTACAGCAAATTTGTGATGTAATTTAAAATCATCATTTTTATTCACTTTAAATCCAGCAATTTTATAAAGTTCATCTTTTTTCAAAGTTTTTACATTTACAGATTTTAGATTTCCGCTTTTTTCAACAACTACTACGTCCGTCATAATAAGTATTGAGTGATGTCTGTTTATATTATTTTAAATATTATTTTAGTTTAATTTGTGAAAGCATTTTCTATCATACTTATAATGAAATTTATAGGATATTTAGTTAGTAATATTCTTATATCGGTATTCATTATCTATATATTTCACTGTATATGGAGGTTTATATTAAATAAATTTAGCACAAAAAAGAAGAAAGATATGGTTAATAACCAAATTAATAAATATAATAAGTTGATAAGAGATTTGGAAGAAAGTAATCAAGAAAATCTAGAAAAAAATGAGTTTAGTAAAGAAATAAAAGAGAGTATAGAAAATGATTTAAGTGAATTTGTAGATGTTTAAAAGTATCTATATAGTAATGTGTAAAAAATGTGATGAAAATCCAAAAGCTCATTCTTTTTATAAATTAGCAATAGAGGATGGTAAATCTATTTTTTATTCTTGTCCGGCTCAAGCAGAAGATTATAATGATGTTGATGGTATTTTAGAGCATATATTAGAAAAATTAGGGGAAAACCAGGGTAAAGACTGGATTTATATATTTGATGGCAAAGGTTTTGAATTAAAACACGCTATGGAAATACGATTATTAAAAGGTATTATTGCAATATTAGATAACAATAAACAAAGTCTTCAAGAAATAAGAATAATCAATACAAGTGTGTATGTAGAATATTTAATGAGCATATTACATCCTATATTACCAGATTGTTTGTCAAGTAAAATCAACTGGAAAAAGTAAATAATTTTAACGAAATATTAAAATTATTTTTGTTTATTTCATCTTTTTATTTTTTTTAGTTTTTCTTTTATTTTTAGCTTTTTTCTTTTTTTTGCTACCTCCAAATCTCATTATTTCTGATATTTCTTCATCAGACTCGTCACTTTCTTCAATATCCATATTATCTTCTTGGTCTGCAATATAACTAGGAGTGGTCTGATCTATAGGAATAAATGTTTGATTTGCCATATTATTTAAAGATGTTGCTGAATTACTTCTACTTAGGTTTGGCGTAAGTGCTCTAATAATGTCAGGTGTGCCACGATAACGATTTGGATTAATATATTTTAAACTAGCTTTTTTAATAGGTTCGTTTGTAGTGCAATTTAAAGAACCTTCTTTTAATAAAGCATATTTTAAAGATAAAATAGGATATTCAGTTTTATTGGTAAAGTCCTCATCAAGAATGTAAATTTGTTTGTTGTTATTTAAATTATTAGGAATAGCAAGTATATCTGATAATGGTAACATAATTCCTTGTATTCCAAAGACTTTCATATTTACAAATGGTTCTGTATTTAAAATATTATCATCATCTGTAACTTCTTCCATAGAATATAATCTGTCACACTCAAAAATAATATTACCTAAATATTCGCTGTTTAAATCATTTTGAATTTCATTATTAAATTTATCCAATACATCTAAATCAATAATATATGGAAATAAATTGTTTTCTTGTATTCTACAGATTAAACGATAGGTAGGATTATCTTGAAAAAATGTGGGAGTAATTTCAATATCACCATTAATAATATCAAAAATAGAATAGGTTACTCCATCTTGAGTAGGAAAAACACGATTTCCAATTGTTCCTTCAAAATCATCTATTTCATTTTCATAATCATCTTTAATAATTTCTTTTACTTTTTTCATTAATCGTTGTTCTTGTAATCTTAGTATATCAACATTTTCTTCCGGAAACATATATTCATATTTAAAGTTTTCTTCAGGTAAAATGGTATCATTATTAGTTATAATTTTATTATTTTCTCTATAACTAGCTTGATTAAATATGGAGTTATTATCAAATTCTGTTTTTAATAAATTAGATCCGGAAAAATCAATATTATTTATTTCATTTTGCATTAAACAATTGATAAATTCAGAATCAACAAAACTTACATTCTTTATTAAAGCAGTAGAAGACGGATGACGTTGGGTGGCTTTATGTGAGAATACAACGGTATGAAATAAACATTCTCTAAAAATAGAATTCTCTAATATTGTTCCTTCTGCTGAAAAAACACATCTTTCAAATTCTGTGTTGATAAATATCATATTACTCATATTAGAACCTCTAAAACTGCAATAAATAAAATAAGGTGTGACTTGATTATCATTATCTTCATCTAAAATATTTTCAATATTTGTGTTTTCAAAATTACATTCTTCAAAAATAATATTAGAATTAGTTAAAGGCATTTCACAATCTGAAAATGTAGTTCCAGTAAAATCAATTAATTCAAATTCAGAAAGTAATTGTAAATGAACATTCTTAAATATAGAGTTTTGAAAGTTCAATTTTCTATTACTAATTTGTGACCCTTTAATTTCACAATCATTATTATGATAAATATGTTCGTCACTATCAAATATGATATTATAAAAATAAGAATTAGGAAAATTAGTATCTATAATTTTAACATTATTAAAAATCAAAGTTTCTTCTATTTTATTTCCTCCTTTAAATTGAACGTTTCTATGTTCTAATTGGGGCATATTATTGAATAATACATTTTTAAAACACTCTTGTTCTACAACTCCGTTTGAATATTTCATAACATTAAACTCACAATTGTTTAATGAATTACCATAATCAAATGTAACATTATGAAATTGTGCTATGAATTTTGTATTATCAAATAAAATATTTGTAAAATGTAAATTTTCAAATGTGCTTATGATAAATTCGCAATTTTTAAAAATAGAATTATCTATGTTCTTAAAAACTTCTCCTCCATTAAAAAAACACTCATTAAATGTTGAATTAGAAAAATCAATTTTATTAATAGTGCAATTTTTAAAGCCACAAAAAATAAAATTTAAATTTTGTAAATCAAAATAAACATCTCCAGCATTTAATGTGCAATTATTAAATAGAACTGATTCTATTTTTGGACTAATATTTGATAAATTATTAAAAGAACAAAGATTAAATGTAACTTGATTTAAATTACAATCTTGAAAATTACAATTTATAAAATGACAGCCAAGAAAAAACATATTAGTAAATTTCATACCTTTGAAAGAGCAATTTTTAAAAGTAATTAATTGAAAATAAAAATTATTAAAATGATTATCATAAAGTTTATCAACAGATAGATCAAAATTATTAAAATTTAATTTTTGTTTATCTAGATTAAATCTAAATTTTGTATGCTGGACGTGTTTATCTCTTATTTCTATTAAATCTTCTGGATTTTTTTGAGTTAAAATTCTTAATATATCTTCATCTTTGTATTCCATTATATATTTATCTTTTATTTTTAATTATTTAATTCTTTTAATTTCATTAAACCTTTACATTTTTTCTCTTTATTTTTAATTTCATTTTCAGTTAGATAATTCCAAGGTTTATGCACTCCAAAACTATTCTCACTATATATTTTTTCATTAGAAAAGCGGTTTGCAGTATCAACATTTGGGATGTTTAAATTGTTATCAATTTTTGTAAAGAAAACATCCTCATTTTCTTCAGGAGACCTAGAATGATTATTAATAATTTCTAACATTTTGCTTTTTTTTCTTAAAGATAAACCACCATTTCCAACCCATTCAGGATTTGGTGCACCAACATAATCATAATCCATAAATTCATAGATTTGGTCTTTATAATCTCTACAAATAAGAGTATCAGTTTGAAAAATTAAGAATTGTTCTGTAGGTATATAAGAATAAAATTTTTGTGAAGTTAGTAATTGATTATATTCTTCCAACGAAAGGTTATTTACACCCAAATTATTGAGAGATATACGATGTTTATGTTTTTTTAATTCGGTTTCTAATTTATTTTTAATAAAATGTTCGTTTTGGTTTCCATGTAAAACAATAATATTCCAGTTTTCATCTAAATTAGAGCAAAAATTATCCAAAACAAAAACAAGTGCTTTATGTTCTCTAGGTTCAACAATAATAGCAGTATATTGCTGAGACATATATTCAATATTTTTAATCAAGTATCCTTTTATAAATATAAATAATAAGATGAGAACACATATAATAAATAATAATTGTTTAGTTAGCTTCATATACATTATATTGATAATTAAAAATTGATATATATTAAATATTTAAAAAGATACATATAGTATAAATATGGAATTATCTTCGTATCAATTAACTAACTCTCTAAAAAGATTTCCCGAGTTTGAACTTTCCTATGAAACGATTCAACATAAGAAAGTTTGTGATGAGTATGAAATTTGTTTGGCTATACCAGGAGGTAAAAAGTATTATGTATGGCACACTTTTCATAAAAATTTAGATGTAATTTATTTATTAGAATTAAATAAGCAAAAAGAAGTGGTAAAAGGAACTTGTATTTCCAATAATGGGAATCAATTTTATTCTATGGGAACAATTTTATACGGAACATTATTAGAAGATAAAGACGTGTTTATATTAGAGGATATTTATTATTATCAGGGTGTTCCACTAAAGGAATTATTAAGTTCTGATAAAATGTATGTGTTAAAAGAATTTGTTGAAAAAAATCAAGATATTAAATACAATAAAAAACATATATCTTTTTATTTACCAAATATTTGGAAAAATCAGCAAAAAGAAATTACAAATAAAATCAGCAAGGATGTAAGTTCTATAATTCATTATGAAGTGCATCATATTCAATATCGCTCGCTCAATAAAAAATTACCATTTATTAATGTTCCAATTAATCAAAAAATAAATGCAAATATGAGTAGAGAAAAAATAGAAAATACGATTATTCGTAAGAAATATACACCTGATTTCAGAAAACCACAATATAATTATCCGACTGTATTTTTGGTATATGCTGATATTCAATATGATATTTATCATTTGTATGCATATGGAAGAAACAGCACAAATGTATACTATAATATTGCGTATATTCAGAACTATAATAAAAGTGTGTTTATGAATAAGTTATTTCGGAATATAAGAGAAAATGAAAACTTAGATTATATTGAAGAGAGCGAAGATGAAGAAGAATTTGAAAATGTAGCATATGACAAGTTTGTAGATTTAAAAAAGGCAATACCGATGGAATGCACGTTTCATAGAAAATTTAAAAAGTGGGTTCCTAACAAAATTGCAAATAAATTTACCAAAATCGTTCATATAAATAAGTTAGTATCAGACTATTATGATAAATAAAATCTTTATATAATATATAATGCAATTTAGCGAACTTAATGACACTAAGAATGCTCTTCCAGAAGAGACACCTAACCATGTAGGTGGTGAAACACATAAATTTGAAGGTGGTAAAAAGAAGAAGACCCAAAAAAAGAAAGCAAAAAAAGCCAAGAAAGCAAAAAAGACTAAGACTGCCAAAAGAAAGACAAAGAAGACTGGTTTATTAAAGAAAGTAATGAATTTATTTAAGTAATTAGTAAAATTGGGAATATAAATATCTATATTTTTTTTAATGACTATAGATATTTCAACAAATGAAATAGGTAGTTCTACTCCTGCAGAAAAAAAAGATATTGAATTAACAATAGTAACAGATTTAAGTGATAATATAGTTTCACCTTCAGCAATCGTAAGTGAATATGAATCATTTAAAGACGATATTCCATTAGAAAATAACTCTGATGACGATTTAGCTTCTATAGATACAGTTAATTCATTATATATGGATCAAATGAAAAGAAGTTTAGATGAAGAATGCTTTACTAATAGAAATCTTTCAGCTTACAATTTCAAAAAATCATCACATGAAAATTTAATTTCAATTATGAAAAAAAAAATAAAATCTTCTTTTTCAAAAGAAAAGGACAATTATAAAGAAGTGCAAATAAATGATAATGATATAATATTTGAACACGACCCTGATAGACCATCACCAAGAAAAAGTATGGCAGGAAATGAAGATAAAGCAAATGAGATTAATATAAATATTTCAGACAATAGAAGCGCAGAAGAAGAAGAAACAGATTTAGATAGTTCAGATTTTACCAGAGCAGAACTAATTTCAAGATTAGTGATTAAATTACAAGATACTAACAAATATGATTTTGAAACAGCCAGAAAAGATTTACTTTCCAATAATTTAGTTTCTATGAGTTCAACACATTTAGATATTATTTCAAGTTATTTAAATTCACAAAAAATGATTTATACGGAGTCAAGTTTCTATACCTCTACCTGGTTAAATTATTTAATGATACCAACTATCATTATATCAGCGAGTGCATCTGTAATAAGCGGTCAGGGCGATAGAATACCAGAAGCTCAATTAATTATATCTTGTATTACTGCATTTAGTGCTTTTTTATTATCGGTAATTAATTACTTAAA
>CEPL01054205.1_pt1 | contig 13995 bp, 19 predicted proteins | sample 530541 | NCBI WGS metagenome assembly CEPL01 (sample SAMEA2620339, study PRJEB7988) | marine metagenome | biome: marine biome (ENVO:00000447); feature: surface water layer (ENVO:00002042); material: "saline water (ENVO:00002010), including plankton (ENVO:xxxxxxxx)" | depth 5 m
CTGTTTCTAGGTATAAATTCACGATACCTCTTCTCACTGGTCTATAAACTTATGAAACAGAATTTTGTTTACGACGTTAAATATAGAGATAAACACGGCAATGTCCGTGTCTTTTCATGTTTAGATGAAGATATAAACGGGGCAAGAAACCAAGCTATGACTATGGTATGCGACCTCAACGACTACAGCGGGACTATTCTCACTGTTCTACAAGTAAACGATGATACAGAATGGAGCAATGGACTTATTGTATGATTTCGCGCGGCAATTAAAAGCAGAAGCAAACCAGCGTGAAATAGGTAGATTGAAGAACACTAACGCAACTGTAAAAGCTGAACAGCGCAGTTATGCAAGTAATACAATATACGGTCAAACAATACTTAAACACCATACAGAGTTAATAGCACAAGAGATAAAAGAAAGATTACATTTATTGAGACGTGGTAAAGCCGCTGTTGATGCTGTTGTAGTAAACAAACACCTTAAAGAATCAAATCACAATACCTTAGCAGTCATCGGCATGAAAGTAATGCTTGACGTACTGGGAAAAGAGTCAAAACCAGTGCTTGCTGATCTCACTGTTCCATTGGGTCAAGCTGTTGAGGTGGAGCTGAGGCTTTCTCACTATTTTGCTATTAATCCAGATTTATATAAAAAGATAGAAAAGTCTTTTCACTCTTCTACAGGAACAAGACAGAAGGCAAGCGTTTTTAGACTGAGATTCAACAAAGCAGAAGTTGAGTGGAAAACGTGGACGAGAAGAGAACGACATGTTATTGGATCATTCTTGTTGGACTGTATAAATAGAAAGACGCACTGGGTAAAAAAAGAAACAATCACCCAAGGTAAGAAGTCAAAGAAAACGTGCATGCGATACAGCGAAGCATTTCTTGTATTAAAAGAAGCAATCATATCAAAGGCACAACACCTCGCTTTTAATGCTGAACCGATGTACTGTGAACCACTTGATTGGAGTAATGAAGAATCTGGAGGCTGGCTTACAAGTGAAGTCAAAGATATGTTTCCGCTGGTCAGAACTCACTATGGGTCATTACCAAGATGTAAGCAGGGAGATATTCCGATCCGTGCTTTGAACAACATGCAACATGTAAAGTTCAAGGTAGATAAGAATACCCTTGCTGTTGTCAAGTGGGCTAAAGACACTGGACAGACAATCGGCAAGTTTCGCATTGAGAAACGTAAAGACTTTACAGCTACTCTTCCTGACAACCCATCAGAGGAGGAGGTAAAGGATTACAAACGTCTAAGACGTGACATTGAAAACTTCAATGCACAGCTCGAACAAAAAAATTACAGGACACTTGAGACTGTAATGATTGCGGATAAATTTGCTGAAGAGTCCAAGTTCTATATCCCAAGTTCATTCGGCTACCGAGGAAGGATCTATTGCCTCACACACTATATGAATCCCCAAGGTACTGATCTCGATAAGTCACTCTTGCTTTTTGCGGACGAGTCTCCAGTAGATGAATACTGGATGGCTTTCCATTGCGCCACTACACATGGTCTTGATAAAGAATCTTTATTAGACCGTGTGGCATGGACAAGAGCGAACACAGACCACATCACCAAAGTGGCTACAAACCCAATAGAACACAGAGACTTATGGATTTCCGCAGAAGAACCTTGGACACACTTACAGAGTTGTTACTGGTACTGGTTATGTTGTATTGCCAAAAAAAGCAAGACATCAGGCTTGATGATTGGCATTGATGCAACATGTTCAGCCTTACAACATTTGTCCGCTGCTACTCGTTCTTACAGTGGTGGCTCACTTGTCAACTTGACACCCTCAAACAAACCTAAAGATGGTTATGCAGTTGTGGCAGAAGTATCTAAAAAATACATACGTCCAGAGCTACATAAATACATAGACAGAAAAACTGTTAAAAGGGTTTGCATGACCACATCGTATGGTCTTACATATAGATCAGCCAAAGGTTACATAAGAGAAGCATTGATAGACAAAGGCTGTGACTTGTCACAAGCTGGAGTACTCAAAGAAGTAACTGACGCAGTGTATCGCAAAGCAGTGCCAGAAGTGTTCGACGGTGCAATTAAGCTTATGAACTTTTGGCGGTCTATTCCTAAACAAGTACTAGATTCACGCGACCACATTCAATGGACAACACCGAGTGGATTTGTTGTAGTACAAGATCTCAGATTCTCACAAACAACAAGAGTTGACACGCGACTAATGGGATCAGTCATTGCATGCCAACTCGCTACAGGATTTGGTAAGCCCGATATGCAACATCACATCGGAGCTATAAGTCCTAATATAGTACATAGCTGGGACTCTTCGTTAATACATTTAGTATTTAGTGAGCCAATGTTTACAGACGGTAACATACCTTTCGCATGTGTACATGACTGCGTGTTAGCTAGATCATCTGATATGACAATGATTAGTAAGTTAGTCCGTCAAAAGTTTGTGGATATGTACAGCACCAACATACTTAAAGATTGGTGTGACCAAGTGGACGTGACATTTGATGAAAGTGTCATGGTAAACACTTTGGACATTAATCAAGTGTTACAAAGTGATTACTTTTTTTGTTGAAATGAAGAAAGAAAAACAACCTCCAGAAAATTCAACACTGGTTCAACGTATCGAATTTTACGTTAATACAAATCAGATAGTAAAAGCGAAAGCACTTGCTACTGTTGGTGATACACTAGAGGAAGCATACAGCTGGGACACTGAATTTATTTAAAGTTTTTTACATAGAAGTATATGTACTTAACGACTTTTTGGTGATTCTCCTTTAGTATTTGCAAAAGCGGCTGTGGTCGTGTACACTTAGGAAAGCGATGCCTAGTCCAATTACTAATTCTTGCGCCCACAAAGCTCACATGGTCATTGAGCTACTGCGTTCCTCTGGAGAACGTGAGTTTCCAATGCAACTTGCTTCGTGTTTTTTCTATATAGCCGCTCACGATGGCTGCGAACAGTCCGAACTAATCGAGGCTGTAAACATAAGTCATTCGTCAGTATCTAGAAATGTGTCATGGCTCGGTAGTAAACACCGTCTTGATAACCGTAAAGGATTAGAATTGGTACGCCGTGAGCGTAATCCTAAAAATTACAAATCTTGGCTGCTGTACCTTACACCAAAGGGAAGGCAATGGGCGAAGCAGATTGAAAACATCATCATCACTTAGTCCAATGTCCAGACAAATTACAGTAAAGGACTGTGTAGATCACACAGCCCGTTCTCACTGGAAAAACATGCGAAGTTATAAAACTAGCATGATGTACGCAAAACTATTTATGGATTGCAGAAGTCCATCAACACCTATTAAAAAGATGTTGAAGGGCGATTATTGGATAAAGACTCAGAACATGCTTCTCGACGATCATCCACGCTGGACACATGCGACTGTGAATAGAACAATCACGGCGGCTCGCACGGCGATCAACAAGGCTCGCAAAGCTGGACTACATGACATGAATCTTCCTGAGATTGACAAGTTAAAGGAAAACAAATGTCGTATGGTATGGCTTACACGTCACCAAGTTGACAACTTAGCGGCAACCGCCGAAGAAGTCTTTGACATGAAAGATTTAAAGGAAGCAATTCTTGTTAGTGCCTACACAGGTATAAGACAAGATGAACTACTTAAATTAAGAGTCAAAGATCTAGACCAACACCATAAATCTTTGCATGTAGGTGGTATGCAGTATCTAGTTACAAAAGCTAATGAGATACGGCATTTACCCGTAGGCGAGATTAATAGGGTTTGGGATATATTAGTGAGTAGGACAACTCACCTAGATTCACGAGACAGAATCTTCGGAGACTGTTGGCGTAATGGTCAAGCATTGCGTAGACAGTTCTATAAAGTCCGTGACTATTGTGGATTAGACGATGGTGTAGTTTGGCATACACTTCGCCATAGTTACGGAACTTGGTTGGCAGAGACTGAATCGGTTAGTACGATTCAAGCTTTGATGGGACATGCTAATAGCACAACCACTGAGCGTTATGTAAAGGTCAACCCAACCAGACTCAGAACAGCATTATCTTCACTGAATGACAAACAGCCAAATGAGTTTTCAGTATCAGAAGATGTGATTACCGAATTGAAAGCACAGATCAAAAAAGAATTGATGCTGGAGCTTCTCAATAAGGATAAAACCAGCTTAACCGCTTAGGTTATAATTAACAGTAGATCTCGGCTAATTGCTTTAGTTGTGTTTAGTGGGTTAGCCGAGATCCCTTGCTATCGCTACTGTCTCAAATGCACACGCTGGTTTTAGGTTCTGACATAAATAAGTCCACTTAACCAAACGAAAAACCACCAAGTATAGTAAACTTTCCCTCTATACTTGGTTTTTTTGTGTCTATTCTCAATTACAGGTATGACCTAAAATGTGCTGTACAAAACCAGTTACTAAAAAACAGCGGGAAATAGACCGCATGAGTGCCAAAGAGTACTCTTTTTTTTTGGCTCATGGCGATGACGCTTTGGACAAAGAAAAAATGACCAACGACGAGTACGACGAGTACTTAAAATCTAATCTCATATTTGACATTTAATGGCTAACGAGTATATCTTCCCAACCAAACTAGAAGGGTTCATTCGTCTTGATGAAAATGGTGGTAAATACAACAACCGCTGTTTCTCATTTCAAATAGATTCCGAGACGCTAAAAAAAATGGAAGCTGATCGGGTACAACTTTTAAAATGGTTGGATACAAAACCAAATACAAAAGGTGCTATAACCAGACCACCAAAGTGGGAAGGTAAAGACGTAGTTTCATATAACTACGATGGCGAAAAACAGAAAGCACCTATCTTTGTTGATACCGATGGGACACCTTTAACAAAAGATGTTCTTAAATCACTGAGCAAAGGTACAGAAGTGCAACTTATTGTGCAACAAAAACCTTATTGCGTCAGCGGTGTAAAAGGTACAAGCTTCCAAGTTATAGCGGCAAGAGTCCATAAGCTAGTCACTTACTCAGGTGCATCTGATAAAGGTGAGCTTTCTATTGATGACATCAACAGTATGTTTCTCAAAACTGAAGGCTACAAACAGGAACAACCAGTAGTGACCGCTGAACCTAGCAGTTATGAACCAGCCTATGAAGTTGATTTCTAATGGTCTACCGCTCAGGATTGGAAGAGCGTGTTGCAAAAGTCTTTGATATAAATAAAATTCCTTACCAGTACGAGAGTAAGAAATATAAATACGTTATTGAAAGTAACTATACACCTGACTTTTTTGTTGGTGACATGGTTATTGAAGTAAAAGGTTTCTTTAAACCTGAGCAAAGACGCAAGATGTTAGCTGTAAAACGCCAGCATCCAAAGTTAGATATACGCATGATATTCCAGCGCAATAACACACTAAGTAAATCATCCAAAACAAGCTATGGAGATTGGTGCGACAAGCATGGATTTCCGTGGTGCATATTCCCACACATACCAAAGGATTGGTTCAATGAGTTACCACCATCTAATCACAAAGAAACCAGCTCCAAGCAATGATTTTTTATTTCTTGCTTTAGACGCATGGGTTGAACAGTTCGAGGGTGACATCCCTTTTCAAGAAATCATCGAGGTGATGAGAGATTATGTCGAAATCGCCGACGATTATGGATTATCAAAATGAATTTATTAGGCACGAACCTTGTCCTTTCTGTACTAGCAGCGATGCCTTTGCTGTTTATTCAGACGGATCAGGTTATTGCTTCTCATGTGGTACGCATCGTCGCAGTGAAGGAGCAAAGGATTTGTTTTTACAACAAGCAAACACTAGAAAAAGTAAGAGCATGCCACACGCTGAAGCCAGTGAAACTAGAAGAGTACAGTACGATGGTGACTTCGCCAGAATCTCGTCTCGAAATATAACCGAGGACACTTGCAGAAAATTTAATGTCAGGGTCGATACTGTACGGAATGTTATTAAGTTCCCGTACTATTCAGATACGGGGCGAATTGTGGCGTATAAGGAGAGAACGAAAGCGAAGGGTTTTTCGTGGACGGGTAAAAATAAAGATCATCGGCTTTTTGGTCAGCATCTATTCGGTAGTGGTAAAACTATTGTCGTTGTTGAAGGCGAGCTGGATGCTCTTGCGACGTTTCAAGCAAGACCTAATTGGGCGGTAGTATCCGTTGATTGTGGAGCAAAGGCAGCAAAAAAATCTCTGTTGTCTCAGCTCGACTATCTACTTGGCTTTGATGAAATCGTACTTATGTTCGATAACGATGAAGCTGGTACTAATGCCACAGCAGAGTGTGTCTCTTTATTCCCACCCGATAGAGTTTTTATAGCAGCTCTCGGAACATACAAAGATGCTTGTGAAGCATTAATAGCAAAGGATAGTGAAGCAATACGCCAAGCTATCTGGAACAAAAAATCATATTCACCTAAGTCCATCATTGATGGGCGTGATCTATTTGATCTAGTAAGTAAACCATTACACGGCAAGGATGCTGACTACCCATACAAAGCTGTAAACGAAATGACATCTGGGCTACGCTTCGGCGAACTGGTATGTCTAACCTCCGGCAGTGGCGTTGGGAAGAGTACTATTTGCGGCGAAATATCTCAGGCGTTAGTCGATCAGAATTTTAAGATCGGGTACATTGCACTTGAAGAAAGTGTACAACGTACAGCACTACGACTGATGAGTGTGGTTGCTAATAAACCATTACACCTTAACAACGACATACCAAAAGAAGAATTAAAGGAAGCCTTTGATAAGTCTATTGGTACAGGACAAGTGTTATTGCGTGATGGATTTGGCAGCGTTGATCCTAAGTCAATACTTAATGACATGCGTTTCTTGGTTAACCAAGGAGTGCAATGGATAATACTAGATCACTTGAGCATATTGCTGTCAGCAAATGAATCAAACGATGAACGACAACTTATAGATAGAACAATGACGCAGCTCCGATGTTTTGTTGAGGAGACAAACATAGGCATGATACTCGTATCACACTTGCGTCGCAGTCAATCAGACAAAGGACATGAGGATGGTAATACCATATCTTTGAGCCAGTTGAGAGGCAGTGGATCTATAGGTCAGTTAAGCGATATTTGTTTAGGTGTTATCCGCTCAGTTAGTAGTGGTGACAATACATCTAAGGTTGTTTGTCTTAAAAATAGATTCAATGGACAGACAGGTGAATGTGGCAATCTCATATACCAGAAAGAAACTGGAAGATTAATCGAACATCCAACCGCACTAAATACAGATTATGAATCGTTTTAATAAAGCGAACATTGCTGTGTTGTTTAAAAAGACAGGGTGTAAACCTTGCAAAGTAGCACAGAAAAACTTAAGAGAATTACTTCTTGAAAAAGAAGAGTTAGGTAAGTTTATCAAAGTATTAGACATAGAACACCATACAGCCTTACGAGGTGTTTACTGTCTTGAAATGTTTCCTACATTATTATTACTTGATCCACATGGACAAGAGATAAAGAGAACAGTAGGTGGTAGAAATCTAACAAAAGAATACTTTGAGACAGCACTAACAGAAATACAAAAAGGTAAGTCGTGAACTATCTTTTTGATATAGAAACAAATGGCTTACTTGATGAAGGTGATACTATTCATTGTCTTGTAATTAAAGACTTGGATAGTGGAGAGATATTTCGTTACGACGAAACAGGTAAGCATGATCGCATAGCAGAAGGAGTCAAAGCCCTGATGTATGCAGAGACGATATGGGGTCATAACTTAATCGCATTTGATATACCATTTATCATCAAATGTTTTCCATATTTTAAAAACTACACAGCCAAGGTATATGACACCTTGATAATGTCGAGAATGTTTTTTACTGATCTACTAGATCGAGACTTCCGAAACAAACCACCAAACATGCCAGCCCAAATGTATGGGAGACACGGCTTAGAAGCTTGGGGTTACAGACTCGGAGTTATGAAATCTGAATACGGTAAAAGCTTAGATGGTGATTGGTCAACATATACACCCGACATGCTTGAGTATTGTGTAGCAGACGTTGAAGCTAACACTCCGCTTGTTGAATTATTTAAGCCAAAGATAGGTGTTCACGAGACATCAATCAAACTCGAAACAGAGTGTGCAAAAATAATGCAATGGCAGTGGGAAGAAGGCTTTCCATTTGATGTAGCAAAAGCACATAAGTTAGAAACAAAATTAAGGATAGAACTGGAGACGCTTTCAGACGAAATGCGATCTACATTTCCGCATGTAGACGGAGGTAACTTCACACCCGCTCGCCCTAATCAAAACAAAGGGTATGTAACGGGTGCTGAGTTTTGCAGACTTCGAGAGTTTAATCCAACCAGTAGACAACATATAGCTTTTGCTTTTCAAAACTTTCGAGGATGGGAAGCTATAGAAAAAACAGATACAGGTAAACCAAAGATTGATGAAAAGGTGTTGATGGAACTCGGCACAAATGAGTCAAAAAAATTTGCTCGCATTTTGGAATTACAAAAAGCACTTGGTCAGTTATCAGAAGGACAAAATGCTTGGCTTAAACTTGTTGATAAGACAGGTAAGATCCACCACTCTTGTTCACTAGCTACCAACACATTTAGACAAGCACATTACCGTCCCAATCTTTCACAAGTAAACAGTGCAGAAGAGTATAGAGAACTCTTTCATGCTGGAGCTGGACGAGTACAAGTAGGAGCTGACGCAAGCCAGCTAGAATTGCGCGGACTTGGACACTATTTATCACTGTTCGACGGTGGTGAATTTAGTAAAGAAGTTGTGGAGGGTGATATTCATACAAGACTTGCAAAGATTTACGGTACAAGCCGTCAAGTAAGCAAGACTGTAACGTACTGCATGATCTATGGTGGGGGTGACTTCAAGATAGGTCTTAGTGCTGGTTTTGATAAAAAGAAAGCTGCAAAAGAAGGTAAAAGAATCAGAGCTGCTGTATTAGAAAACCTAAAAGGCTACAAACAACTACAACAAGCAATACAAGAGAAGGCAAGATTTGGCGTTCTCAAAGCACTTGACGGTAGACCTTTAAGAATAGGTGATAAAAAACACGTTGCTATGAACTACCTTATCCAAAGTGCTGGAGCAATTATTTGTAAGACTTGGTTAGTTGAATCAATAAAAAAACTAAAGGCACAACATGTAGATTTTGTTCCTTTGGCATTTGTACATGATGAAATACAACTATCAGTACATCCAAAAGACACAAACGAAGCAAAGAAAATATTAGAGGAAACAATTATTGATGTACAAGCAATGCTCGCTTTTCGATGCGAACTTGCCGCTGAATCAAAGTCAGGACTTACATGGTGGGATTGCCACTAAAGTTTGTAAGACATGTCATAAACGTAAACCAGATAACGAATTTACTAAAGCTGATGGAAGGCACAGAGCCACGAGAAACCGTTGCAAAGAGTGTACAAACATTCAAAACAATATCCGAAATACTCTTAAAAAAATACACCCAGAACCCGCCGCTGGTAACTGCCAAATATGTGGACAGTACACGAGCGAGTGGGTCTTGGATCATTGCCATAAGAACTTATCTTTTCGTGGGTATATTTGTAGATCTTGTAACAGCGGTATTGGTTTATTACATGATGACCCCGACACATTGAAGCGAGCATTTATTTATCTCACAAATGAAACTAAAACCAACAACAATACTGCTTGATGCTGATTATTTTTTTTACAGAGCTGCGGCTGCCTCTGAGTACGAAATGACTTGGGACGCTGATGTTACTGTGATTGCTGGTAGTCTAACCAACGGTCAAAAAATAATTAGATCAGATGTTAAACAATTAAAAGAACGGTTTGATACTGACGAATTAATAATGACGTTTACGGACGTTGAAAATTTTAGGAAAAAAATAGACAGCGGTTATAAATCTAATCGCACCAAACGTAAACCATGTGGATTCAAACGCTTACTAAACTGGGCTAAAACAGAATACGAGTGCATCCGTATGCCACAACTAGAGGCAGACGATGTACTAGGAATACTAAGTACAAGTGGATGCTATACAAACTTTGTATTAGTCAGTCCCGATAAAGACATGGAACAAATACCATGTCGTATCTACAATCTTAAAGAAGAATTTACACAAACACCTGAGCAAGCAGAGTATAAATTATACGAGCAATGTTTAAGTGGTGATCCTGTAGATGGATACAGTGGTATCAAGGGTATTGGTAAAAAAAAAGCACAGTCTATTCTTAATAATAAAGAAGGCACATACTGGGACACAGTACTAAAAGCTTTTAAAGATCATGGTTACAAAGAAGCTGATGCACTAAAGCAACTGCGACTAGCAAAGATCTTACACTCAGATAATTGGGACTACGCAAGAGAAAGACCAATACTGTTTACACCATGAACAGACCATATCTGACACAACAAGAACTCATATATATAAGAAACCATTTACTAAGTTCTCGTATGTATAGAGGTGCAACTCTTCCACATGGTGCTGTGGTATGGCAAGAGTGGATGCACGATTTCCTAAAAAAAATTAATGATTGTTTAGATGAGTAAGTATTCACCGACACACTATCAAAGAGGTTACATAGAAGTCTGGGATTTTATAGAAGATCAAGACCTATGTTATTTTCTTGGCAATGTTATTAAGTATGTATGCAGAGCGGGTTATAAACCAGAAGAACACATGCTTGAAGATTTAAAAAAAGCCAAGACATATCTTTCAAAAAAAATATCCATTTTAGAAAAAGAAAAAGAAAATGCACTATGATTTCCAAGGTCAAGCAATCCAGTTTAGATTGCAGATGGATCAGCCAATAGGCAAAGCAAAAGCTGACCTTAAATTACAAAGAGAACTTATCCGTGAGGAGTACTGGGAGTTTAATCAAGCTGTAGCTGATTACAAACCAGATGTATTTGCACTCAAAGAACTAGCAGATTTAGTTTTTGTTTGCTTCCAATATGCAACAGCCGCTGGTTGGGAATTAGACGAAGCGTTGGACAGAGTATTTAGAAGTAACATGTCCAAATTAGAAAATGGTAAGCCAGTTAAAAATGCTGCTGGCAAAATTATGAAAGGTCGAAACTACAAACCCCCTTATTTAGATGACATAGTATGAAAGCAAAAATAGCAAGAACAGGACGTGTACAATCTTGGCTTGATGAACCATCACACCGCCTACCTGTTTCATGCACAATCGTTGTACCCGAAGATAACATGGAGTCAATACAAGACTCTTGGACTTTTGCAAGTTACGCATTAAGACATGGAGCTGGAGTAGCTGTACACCTGAGCAACCTAAGACCTAAAGGATCTGATAATGGTAGAGGTTTAATTGCTAGTGGGGCTGTAAGTTTCGGTAAGATATATTCCACACTTAATGAAGTACTTAGACGTGGTGGTGTCTACAGATCAGGTGCAATCACACTGCATCTTGACGCTGACCATGGTGACTTAGTTGATTTTATAACTGCAAAAAGGGGCGAGCTACCGTGGGTAAAGAGGTGTGTAAATATAGATCAAGAGTCATGGGACAATCTAGATAGTCTTAAAAAAAGTTTGTTGTTACATGGCATACAAGCTGGCGATATATGGTTAGCAAAAAAAAGATATGACCAGCAAGGGAGAAGAGTCAGGTTCAATGTATGTTTAGAAGTTGCATTATTAAATAAAGGTAGTTGTTTGCTTCAACATGTGAACTTAGCTGCATGTGAAAAACAAGAACTGATACCTGTGTTTGAACAGGCGATGAAAGAGCTGTGTGAACTACATCCTAAGACAGGTGTAGATAAAGATGGTTACTATCGCCACCCAAAAAATGACAGACAGGTAGGCTTAGGTATGATAGGTCTTGCTAATTTTCTAAGTTACTACAATGTTTCGTACAAAGAATTTGGCGAAGCCTTGTCTGTATTAAATGCTGGAAAAGGTGCAACTCTAGAACAAACAGATACTGAAGCATGGGATCTTGCTTTGTATTTTATGAGAGCTATAAATGCAGCTGCTGATGTTGCAGATAAATACCACATGGACAGAGCTTTTGCTATCGCACCTACAGCTACATGTTCTTATAAATACTCAGATAGAAATGGCTACACTGCAACACCTGAGATTGCACCACCGATAGCTACAAGTGTAGACAGAGACAGCTCTACTTATGGAGTTACCACTGCTGACTATGGATATGTAGAAACTGCTTGGGAGGTTGGTTGGGAAGCATACTATTCTGTGGCTACTGGCATATGTCAGTTACTAGAAAACACAGGATTATTCCATGGTTATTCATTTAACACATGGACAGATGTATGCACATATGATGAGGAGTTTATACAAAAATGGTTGGACTCACCATTGACAAGCATGTATTACTCACTAAGAGTTATGCCTGATACTCAAAGAAAAGATGATGCCGCTGCACTTATAGATGATGAAGATTATAAAGACCTATTTAATTTTGAAGAAAACAATGTGTGTTCAACTTGTGCAGAGTAATGACTAGCCCTTATACAAAACTTATAAATAGAAAACGAAAATGGACACCGATAGAAGTAACTAAAGGTGACTTAAAAAAAGGATCAGAAGAAACATTTTATCGAGCCTTAGCACTGAGAACGCTTGAGCTACCTGTTAAAGAAATGCTTGAGCAAGGATTAGCAAAAGAACTACCTAAGATAGATGGATGTGAGGAAGCACTTAAGAGTAACCAAAAGGATGAGGACAAGCATGATCTTGCTTTTAACTATTTGGTTAATGCTCATGGGGTTGACAGGGGAGCTGAGAGGGAGGCGCAAGTTATACGCAAGGCGTGGCTTGATGCACCCCAGCACCCAATACTCAAGACGGCTGTACTAGAAAGATCAGTATTTTTTGTACTGTTACCTTTCTATAGATACTGTGGTGACATGGCTTCTAGAAGTGTAAGCCAAGATGTTAGCGGTGATGAATCTATCCATGTATTAATACATCAAATGGTATGCAAAGACTTAGGTATAGCTAACTCAAAAAGTTTAGACAACCTACGCAGACAGACAGTTGCATGGGTAGTAGATAGTCTTGGTGTCAACGACGATAAATATTTAAACAAAGATTTCTGGATTAAGACCAGTGATTCTCTATACCGTACTGGTAAAGCAGAATTAAAAGAAACAAAACGCTCAAGGATGCCAGCCTTCTTTGAGAGTGATAACCGTGACTTACCTTCGTATGGATAGTTTTACCCTTATGAACGGGGGACGTGGATTTCTAGATCAAATTATTGATGAGCTAGATGAGACGTTCCCTGCATATACACCAAACCCTGACGACACCCTAGCTCTTATTATGTATAGAGCTGGGCAGCGTAGTGTCGTAGAACATTTATACAATAAGAAAGATGTGCCAACCTGACATCCCAGAAATGCCTGAGTATGAGGAGCCTAAAGTAGCTCCAGCAGCTCCAACACCAATACAACCTGACAGCTTAGGATCTTTACCACCTCCAATGTCAACAAGTGCTGGTCAAGGTGATGAAGCAAAGTTAAAAAAAAAGTCTACAATTAAAAAAGATTTACAAAGAACACAGGGCATTAACAGATTTAAAATACCTTTAAATACAAGCAAAAATAAAACAACTTTAAATATACCTAAATGAAGCAAACAGCGTTATCACGCTATGAAAGTTTGAGATCAGGTAGACAACAGTTTTTAGACGCAGCAAGAGAAGCGGCGGCATTAACAATCCCGTACCTAATGACTGAGGAAGGTTTTGGTGAAGGTGAAAAACTTCCAATACCTTGGCAATCACTGGGTGCAAAGGGATGTAACGTGCTTAGTTCAAAACTTATGCTAAGTCTGTTCCCACTAAATACAAGTTTCTTCAAGTTATCTATTAACGACCAAGAACTCGCAACCTTACCAGAGATAACTCCAGAGATTAGATCCGAAATAGATTTGACACTAGCAAAGATGGAACGAACCATCATGCAACAAATCTCAGAATCTACCGATCGAGTTATTCTATACTCAGCAATGAGACATTTGGTTGTCACAGG
>CEPL01041855.1_pt1 | contig 13972 bp, 11 predicted proteins | sample 530541 | NCBI WGS metagenome assembly CEPL01 (sample SAMEA2620339, study PRJEB7988) | marine metagenome | biome: marine biome (ENVO:00000447); feature: surface water layer (ENVO:00002042); material: "saline water (ENVO:00002010), including plankton (ENVO:xxxxxxxx)" | depth 5 m
AGTTCTCTCCAGTGTTCTGTCATGAATTACAACTGGTACGTTGTCTTTCGTCAATTGAACGTCTAATTCTACCCAACCGGCGCCACACTTTGCTGCTTCATTAATCGCAGCCAAGGTATTTTCAGGGGCTCTGTTCTTAGCCCCTCGGTGAGCAATGAGTCTAGGGAGATTTAAAGACTGCTCCATTGTATTGTGCTAAAAACTTTTCCAGAGTGGGGGGCGCGCGCAGAGTTTTGTTGCCGTCTTTGCTTTATTCTTCAGGCTCAAGATCAGCGCCTGTCTCTTGATCGACAAGCCTCATACTGAGTTTAACTTTACCTCGGTCATCAAACCCTATTACTTTAACCTTAACTTCGTCGTCAACTTTAACGACGTCGGTTGTTTTATTAACCCTACCTGGTAGGAGTTCGCTTATGTGCACTAACCCGTCTCTTGGACCCAAAAAGTTTACAAACGCCCCAAAATCGACCGTTTTAACAACTTTCCCAGTGTAGACCACACCAAGTTCTGGTTCAGCCACAATCGATTTCACCCAATCAATAGCGGCCTGACCTGCTTCATTGTCGACGGCTGCAACCTTGATGGTTCCATCATCATCAATGTCTATTTTGGCGCCAGTAGACTCGCAAATTTCTCGGATAACTTTTCCGCCAGGTCCAATAACATCCCTGATTTTTTCCTTATTTATTGAGAATGTTGTGACTCTAGGGGCATTGTCGGAAACTGTATCACGTCCCTGTCCTATTGCTTTCTCCATTTCGGTCAAAATATGTAACCGTCCGTCACGAGCTTGTTCTAATGCTACCTTCATGATCTCTTCGGTTATAGAAGTTATTTTAATATCCATCTGTAAGGAGGTGATGCCAGTAGATGTCCCTGCTACTTTAAAGTCCATGTCACCGAGGTGATCCTCATCACCTAAGATGTCAGATAAAACGGCGAAACGGTCGTCCTCTTTTATTAAACCCATTGCAATCCCAGCACATGGTTGCTCTAAGGGAACTCCTGAGTCCATCATAGACATTGAAGTTCCGCATACTGTGGCCATCGAAGAGGATCCATTAGATTCTGTTATCTCAGAAACTACACGAATGGTGTATGGGAAGTCATCCTTACTTGGAAGCAAGGGCTTTATCGCTCTCCAAGCTAGCTTTCCGTGACCAATTTCTCGCCGCCCCGCGCCGCCCATGCGACCAGCTTCTCCAACAGAGTATGGTGGAAAGTTATAGTGAAGCATGAAATTTTCACGGTACTCCCCTTCCAAGGCGTCGATGATTTGTTCGTCTTGCCCTGTACCAAGAGTTGTGACGACAAGCGCTTGTGTTTCTCCTCGCGTGAACAAGGCGGAACCATGCGCTCTTGGAAGGACGCCAACTTCTGATTCAATAGGTCGCACAGTTTTCGTATCTCGACCATCAATCCGTTTGCCGGTGTCCAAAATAGAACCTCGGACAATATCGGCCTCCATCGCCTTTAAAACATCGCCAGCAACGTTTAACTCATCTTCTGTTTCGAGAAGCGCTAATCCTTTTTCTTTTGCCGTTGCAACTAACTCTTGACGGGCTACTTTGTCCGCTACTTTGTAGGCTTCTTGAAGATCGTCTCGGATAGCTTCATGCAGTTTGTCTTTGACGAGCTGCACTTCTGGTGCCTCCGGTGCGATAGCACGCGGCTCTTTTGCGCAGGCTTCTGCGAGCTCAATTATAGCATCAATAACTATTTGGTTTGAATCATGTCCAAACATTACTGCACCTAGCATCACATCTTCGGATAAGCTAGAAGCCTCGGATTCTACCATTAGAACACCCTCTCGGGTTCCAGCCATAACTAAATCAAGCTTTGAGTCTTTTGTTTCCTCTTGAGTTGGATTGAGTATGTATTTGTTGTCTATATATCCAACTCGGCATCCGCTGATAGGTCCTAAGAATGGGAGACCAGAAATGGTTAATGCGGCAGAGGCCCCTACTATGGCGACGATGTCTGGGTCGTTTTCCATATCGTGGGAAAGCACGGTGCAAACTACTTGTGTTTCATTTCGAAACCCTTTTGCAAAAAGTGGTCGGATAGGCCTGTCAATGAGACGGGATACAAGAGTTTCTTTTTCTGTTGGTCGGCCCTCGCGTTTAAAGAATCCTCCGGGTATTTTCCCGGCAGCAAAAGTTTTTTCCTGATAGTTTACTGTCAAAGGGAAAAAGTCTGCACCGGGTCTAGCGCTTTTTGCTCCTACAGCAGTGCACAATACTGTTGTTTCACCTAGGCTAGCTAACACTGCTCCGTCAGCCTGTCTAGCTATCTTTCCCGTTTCTAAAATGAGCTGCTTGCCGCCCCAATTTAGTTCTTTCCTATATATATCAAACATAAATTATATATCCCTCAAACTTGGTCCCAGACATTGCTGGCTTGCTTCAAAATTATTTTAAGCACAAACTATGTGAGCATTATTTGATCTAGCATAGCTATCAACTTGGTGTTCTTCTTATCCAAATTTGCTCCAACAATTTTAATATTCCTAGTGTTAAATTGGTGGCACGTATGTTGTTTCCCGTCAAACTTAGATTAATGTTTAATACGAAAGACTAGACTGCGTCCATAAACTCTATATATCCAACTTATGCATCTCTTGTCTTAGCGCCTTAATCCAAGACTCTTTATTAATTCTGCGTATCGCTCGTTACTATTCGAGTTCAGATAGTCTAGTAAACGCCTGCGCTGACCAACCATAACGAGTAGTCCACGTCTTGAGTGGAAATCCTTTTTGTGCGTTTTTAAGTGTTCTGTAAGATTGTTTATGCGAGTGGTTAAAATGGCCACTTGCACCTCAGTAGAACCGGTATCGTTCTCTCCTCGCCCATATTTTTTTACAAGCTCAGCTTTTTCTTGTTGTGTTATCGACATCAATTACTCCGATAATTAGAGGTTAAATATGCGAATCGGCTTTAGGTAGTTATTCTGAAGAGTTACGATTGCAAGCAACTTACCATTAAAAGTCACATAAGCCAGTTCGTTTGCCTTCACAGGCTTTTCGTCTAACCAGCTAGCTTCCTCTGTAACTGAGACAGACTGACCACATCGGAGCCGATCTGCGCCGCTTTCAGATAGAGATAATGCCGGGATGTCGTCTAGCGCTCTCTCTACAGGAAGCAGTGCCTTAAATTTGTCGCGACTATGCTCTAATGCTAGCAAGGAATCCAGTAAAATCGAATCTTTTTCATAAAAAGTACCAACTTGTGACCTTCGTAAGGCCACTATATGTCCAAATGTCCCTAATTCTAGACCTAAATCTCTGGCAAGGCTCCTAACATAGAAGCCTTTGCTAGTTGTAGCGCAAAACTCTGCATGATCTGGGTCTAGGATTTTTAGAAGCTTGATGCTCTTTACCTCAACTGTCCTCGCTTTCAACTTTACTGGTTTCTCCTCACGTGCAAGTTCATAGGCTCTTCGACCATCGACTTTTACAGCAGAATAATTTGGTGGTACTTGTGCAAATTTGCCTTTAAAATTTTGGAGGGTATTAATTATAGAATCTTCTGAGGGCCGTTTCTTACTTGTAGCTATTACACTACCATCAGAGTCATTTGTATCTCTATCGTCACCCCAACAAACCGTAAAATGATAAGTTTTGTCGGTGTCCATTGCGTAAGGAATAGTTTTGGTAGCTTCACCAAGTGCGACAGGAAGAATTCCGGTTGCCAACGGATCCAGTGTTCCTGCATGTCCTGCTTTTTTAATAGAATAAAGTTTGCGAATAATTTTTACGATCTGAAAGGATGTAAAACCGGAGGGTTTATCTATCACAAGCCAGCCATTTTTTGCTAACTCAGGGTGCTCACTTTTCACGGAGCTTTCCAGATATAGATTGCTGATTGATACGGTAGTCTGGAGATTTGAAAAGTCTGTCGATATGCTGAGAGCTGTCAAATGCATTGTCAACTTTGAAAACCAGACGAGGGGTGTATTTTAGCGCAACTCTTTCAGCGACGTTTTTCCTTAAGAATGTTGTTGCTCGTTCTAATCCTTCAAGTACTTTTTCCTGGTTGTGGCCCCCTAACGGCATAATGTAAACGCGGGCTAGTTTTAGATCAGGACCTACCTCTACTTGCGAAATTGTGATGGAAGTGCCCGACAAAGCGGGGTCTCTTATTTCAACTCTCTCAAAGGTCTCTACAAGAGCTTTCTTGATTATTTCCCCAACCTTGTACTGCCTTTGGCTAGGTATGCCATCCCTTGCGTCTTCTTGTTTTGATCGGGCGGCTGACATTAGTTAAATACACCTAAAAGTTAAGAAGCCCCAGCTTCATTTTGAACGGACTCCAGAGTTCTGGCTATTTCCTTAATTTCAAAACATTCTATAAAATCACCAACTTGGAGGTCATTATAATTTTCAAAGCCAGCCCCACATTCTGACCCTTCTCTTATATCTTTCACTTCTTCTTTAAAGTGTTTGAGTGTTTTTAAAGAACCTTCATGGATGACTACATTATCCCGAAGCAAGCGAACTTGGGCTCCCCTTTTGATACTGCCTTCAGTGACTACGCAACCTGCAATTTTTCCAACCTTGCTTATGTTGAAAACCTCCTTAATTTCGGCATTACCAAGGAACTCTTCTTTCAAATCGGGTGAAAGCAGACCCGTTAAGGCGGCTTTCATGTCATCAATTACATTGTAAATTATAGAATAATATCTAATGTCAACACCATTAGTTCTTGCGAGTTCGCGCGCTTGTGGATTAGCTCTCACATTGAATCCTATGATAATTGCGTTGGAAGCGGACGCAAGAGTGATGTCGGATTCACTTATTCCACCGACGGCACCGTGTAATATCCTAACAGCAACTGTGTCATTTGAGATACGTTCAAGGCTTGTTCTAATAGCTTCAAGTGAACCGTGTACGTCGGTCTTAATTAGAATAGGCAACTCGTCAGCGTGACCCGCTGCAATAGCCGTTAGCATTTGTTCTACTGTTCCTCTGGCACCAGCAGATGCTTGTTTGTTTCGTATCTCCCGTTGTCTATATTCAACCACCTCTCGTGCGCGAGCTTCGTTTTCAACAACGATAAAATCGTCACCAGCAACGGGTGAACCGTTTAATCCAAGAACTTCAGCAGGGAAACTTGGGCCGCAATCATCCATTCTTTCTCCTTTATCATTAAGCAATGCTCTCACACGTCCCCATTCGGCCCCAGCAACAAATATATCACCAATCTGTAGCGTGCCGTGCTGCACGAGAACTGTTGCTACGCTACCTCTACCTCTTTCCACCTTGGACTCTACAATTGTGCCAGCCGCACTCCTGTTTGGATTGGCTTTTAGTTCCAATATTTCTGCTTGCAGCAAAATAGCTTCCTGTAGCTTGTCTATACCTTCGCCCGTTTTGGCGGAAACTGGTACTTGAATTACGTCTCCACCTAGTTCCTCAACAACTATCTCGTACTGAAGGAGTTCGGTTTGGACTTTTGAGGGGTTGGCGTCAGGCAGATCAATTTTGTTAATTGCTACGATAATTGGGCACTCAGCAGCTTTAGCGTGTCTAATGGCCTCCACCGTTTGATCGTTTATGCCATCATCAGCAGCTACAACTAAGACGATGATATCGGTAACATTCGCTCCGCGTGCACGCATTTCGCTAAATGCAGCATGCCCCGGTGTATCTAAAAAAGTGATTCTATCATTGCTATCAAGTTGGATTTGGTAGGCGCCGATATGTTGCGTTATACCTCCGGCTTCACCAGTTACAACATCTGTTTTTCGCATGGCATCCAAAAGCGAGGTTTTCCCGTGGTCTACGTGCCCCATAATTGTGACCACTGGGGCTCGGAGCTCTTTGCTCTCTTCTGGATCTACGTCAACTTGCAAACCGGTTTCTACATCAGATTCCGACACCCTACGAACCTTGTGACCAAATTCAACTGTCACTAGTTCAGCTGTATCTGCGTCTATAACTTGATTTATTGTTGCCATAACGCCTAACTCCATAAGCTTCTTTATGACATCTGCAGCCCTTTCGGCCATTCGGTTGGCTAATTCTTGAACAGTAATTGCATCTGGCACAACAACATCTCGGATTTGCTTTTGAATTTCGCCTTGCTCTTCGCGAGCCCGTTTTTTTTCTTTTTCCCGTGCTCTTCTGACTGATGCTAGCGATCTTACCCGCTCAACTCCTGAGTCATCCAAAGCTTGGGATATGGTTAGCTTTCCTGAATGTCGCCGTCGCGGCTCGCCCCTCCTGCCGGCAGGCACGGCTAGTTTCTTTCCGCTCTCGATTCTTTTCTTGGTAGATTTAGAAGCCTCATTCTCATCTTCTATCGATCCGTCATTATCGTTTTCGTTTTGCGATACTGACGCCTTTTCAGATGAGCGGCCCAGTTGCCTATTAGAGGTAGCCTTAGCTAACCGCGCCTCTTCCTCTTCGGCCAGGCGAGCAGCTTCAAGTATTTTTTGTTCCTCCTCTAATGCTTTTTCTTTTTCGTCTACACCCTGTTGGTTTTTAGTCTGAACCGGCTCCTCAACAGATTTTTCCTCTATCTCTTTTGGGGTATTGAAGCTAATTTCTTCTGTGCTCTTTGTATCTTCTGCAATCGAGTCAGGCTCAACTTGGGTGGTCTCTGTTTCTTTATCAAATTGATTTTCTTGTTGTTGTAGTCCCTCTTTTAAAGCTCGGGTCCGTGCTGCTCTCTCCTCGGAAGTGAGGTTTTTTAAAGCTAGGTTCTCGTCAAAGGGTTGGGTCTCTGATTTTTGAGCGATTGGCGCACGTTTTCGTCTGCGTTCAACCTGCACGGTTTTTGATCTTCCGTGTGAAAAACTTTGCTTGACTTGGCTCGTTTCAATCTTTTTACCTAATGATAAAGTGCCACCAGAGGAAAGACTTAATTTCTTTTTTCCTTTTTCATCTGTTTCAGTCATTAGCAAATATTATCCTTAATCGAAAAACTTGATTGTTACTTATACAAAACTCTAATTGATCGCTTCCTGTTTAAGTACATTAAACCGTCATCCTAAATTTAGCCAAACGAAACGACTTGTCTTTTAAACTTGATGCCAAACCGGTCAAGCCGCTGTTATGCGTCTTGATCAATGCGCAATGAACAAGCCGTTCCCGTCTGAACGAAGTTGCCAGCTCATAAGCATACAACGACTGTAACACTGGAACAATAGTTATGCTGTCTAGTTTTCGTTTTTCACTTGTAGATCCATCTAGAGCCTCGATTCTTAACGTCACTTCTTTTTTTATCAGTGCGTTTCTTACTTTTTCAAACCCCCAGATGAGAAAGCCGGCGCGTCTGCAAAAACCAATTGTTGAATTGAAGTGTTCTACCAGTGCTGTCTCGACATAGCTTATGAAATCTTCCCGTATAATGACTTGACACGATGCTGTCTGGGAAAACAGATCTTTCTTGCAAAAGTCTTCTAAAACTTCTCGGGATGCGCTTATGCGAAAGCCCTCGCCTGGAAGCCTATCCATTAAGTCTAAGGTTAATGAATTATCAGGAGCTAATACGAACTTCAGTAAATTCCTACTATCTAGTTTCAAACCGGTCGATAAACAGGTAAATAGTTTCGGGGAAGCGGTTTTACTGTTTTCTATAACTAAGCCCATTTAAAGGTAAATCTTTACAATAAATGTCGCCGCTATTCCTCAGCGGATTCGGCTTCTGTCTCGTTAGTCTCCTCTGATGCTTCAAACCAATGAGCTCTTGCCGACATAATCAATTTGTTAGCTGCATTGACATCCAAAATCCCTTCAGGCAGAAGCTCTAGTAGTTCGTCGCTCGCGAGGTCACCCAGGTCGTCCAGAGTTTTTATTTTATTTTCTCCCAATATGACCATCAAACGAGGTGTAATTCCCTCTAAATCAGCCAGGGAGTCAGCAACCCCTAACTCTTGGCGTTTTAGATTGAAACTTTCTTCTTGGGCTTGGCTAAAGCTAATCGCCCTATTGCGCAGTTCCTCTCCAATTGCCTCATCAAAACCTTCTATCTGGGCTAAGTCTTCTATTTCCGATTCAGCAATTTCTTCAACAGAAACAAAACCTTCGGCAACTAATAAGTGAGCAATAACATCGTCTATATCAAGCGAGTCAATGAAAAGAGTAGAACGTGTTTTGAATTCTTCTTGCCGTCGCTCGGATTCTTCGGCTTCTGTTAGAATATCGATGTCCCATCCACTGACAGTGGAAGCAAGTCGAACATTTTGGCCTCTTCTCCCAATAGCCAGGCTTAATTGCTCATCAGGAACAACTACCTCGATCCGTTTTTGATCTTCATCTAAAACGACTTTGCTAACCTCCGCCGGTGCCAATGCGTTCACAACAAAGGTGGCAGGGTCATCTGACCAAGGTATTATATCTATTTTCTCGCCCTGAAGTTCGCCTACCACTGCTTGAACACGACTTCCCCGCATACCTACGCAGGCGCCAACGGGGTCGATGCTGGCGTCGCTGGATAAAACTCCAATTTTTGCTCTACTTCCTGGATCTCTTGCAACAGCCATGATCTGTATTATTCCGTCGTAGATTTCCGGAACCTCTTGTTTAAACATTCCTTTCATAAATTCCGGGTGCGTTCTCGAAACAAATATTTGTGGCCCTCTTAGTTCTTCGCGTACATCGTAAATATAGCCCCTTACTCGATCGCCGTTTCTAAATGATTCCCTGGGGAGAAGTTCGTCCCTTCGAATTATTGCCTCAGCTCTCCCAAGATCTAGAGTAACGTTACCGAACTCCACCCGCTTAACGATACCGTTTACAATCTCTCCAACCCTGTCTTTAAATTCATCAAATTGCCGAGCCCGTTCCGCTTCGCGAACTTTTTGCACTATAACTTGTTTTGCCGTTTGGGCTGCAATTCTTCCAAAATCGATTGGAGGTAGTGGATCTATAATAAAAGATCCAACTACTAAGTTACCATCTCGTTTTTGAGCCTCCTCTAGACTTATTTGAGTTATCTCATCTTCTACCAGTTCGACTACCTCGGTTCTTCTGACTAAAGAAATATCACCAGAGGTTCTATTTATGGTCGCTTGAATATCGTGCTCATTTCCATACTTGGCGCGTCCAGCTTTTTGAATGGCTTGTTCCATAGCTTCGATCACTTCGTCCCGCTGTATGCCCTTTTCTCGAGCGACGACGTCAGCTACTTGGATAAGTTCTAATTTGGGGGTTGATGATTCTAAAGACACTATCAGTCTCACTTCTTTTTCTAGTTTTAATTACGTTTTATTAACCTTAGGGTGCTAATAGCTTCGCTGTTTCAATATCTTGCAGTGACATATTGATCAGATGGTCGTCCGAGTTGATATCATCTAAACATAAAAACTCTATTCTTTTATCTTTTGTTACGCCTCGAATATTGCACCTGATTTTTTTACTTTTATTAATAGGAACTCGTAGTTGGATGAGCGCATCTTTTCCGGTAAACCGTTCATAGTCTTTCAAGCTATTTAGTTTTCGTTCTAAACCTGGAGACGAAATTTCTAATGTATATTGATCGGATATAACATCTTCCACGTCAATTAGAGTGCTCAATGAGCGGCTAACTTTTTCGCAATCCCTCAAGGAAATATTATTTCTATCTTTACGTTCTATCATTATCTGTAGGGTTGGGTTTTTTGACCCTGATATATTTACCTCGACCAACTCGTATTCCAACTGTTCGATTGGTTTTCTTAAAAACTCAGTTATATGATCGGGCTGCATAGCCGTGTACCTTCTCGTAAACTACTAGCTAGAATGTAAGGCAAGTTCTAACTTATAGACGTGAACCAATTTGTCATAAAAAAATGGGCTAAACGCCCATCCTCAGCAAACCTACTTAATTTTTACGCAATATAACTGGGTTATCAATCTTTACAAGTAAAATCTTGGTTACTTCCCTATTTAGGAAGCTACAAGATTGACATCATAAAATTAGCGTTGGCGTATCACATCTCCGGTATTCTAAAAAAGCCGGTTCTCTTCCTTGCCTAATGGCTTTTTGTTCATAGCGAGTTTGTGGCCAATTACTAACCCGATATCGCCAATTTTTTGGGGATTTAGCAAGCCACTGAAAACCATTAAAATTATTAAAATGAATGAGGATCCAAGTCAGATAGTCTACGTGGTCAGTTGCGATTCTGAGTTTACCCTCTGGCTTAAGTATGCGGTGAAACTCTGATAATGTTTCATATTGGATTATTCTGCGTTTCCTGTGCTTAGCCTTTGGCCATGGATCAGGAAAAAGAATAAATATTCTACTTATGCAACCATTTGGTAGTTTGTTTAGAAATGGTCTTATATCTTCTGGAAATATTCGAACATTTGAGAGTTTCTCTGACACTAAATGCCTAACCAGGCTTGCCACACCATTAATGTAGGGTTCGAAACCTAAAATGCCTATTTGTGGATGAAGTTTAGCTTGCCATGCTAAATGCTCCCCACCTCCAAAACCTATCTCTAGCCAAAATTTTTTAGGCTTTACTGAAAAAAAAGTATTTAAATTAATTTCATCACTTTCGAATCCTTCTTCTACCAAAAAGGTGTGAAGGTTCTCCTTGAAAAGCTTATCCAGTTGTGGTCTTAATTTACGACCGTGACGCCGACCCCTAAAGGTCGTTTTCTCATCAATTGCGTGTTTTCCCAAAACCTCGAGTTTTTGATTGTGCATCGGGACTATTTAGAAACTTTGAAATTCTTGAACTAGGTCCAACTTTTCCCAAGTGAAGCCACCATCTAGTGTTGGTTCTCGACCAAAGTGGCCATAGGCTGCTGTTCTAGCGTATATTGGCTTATTCAATTCGAGGCGTTCTCTAATGCCTCTAGGTGATAAATCGATTTGCGTTTGAATGTAGTCACTTAATTTCACCTCCGAAACATTACCTGTGCCGTAAGTGTCAATGTAGACTGATAGAGGTCTTGAAACGCCAATCGCATAAGAAAGTTGTATGGTGCATTTTTCCGCTAGACCTGCCGCTACAATATTCTTTGCAAGCCATCTTGCAGCATAAGCTGCTGACCTATCTACTTTGGATGGATCTTTCCCAGAAAATGCACCTCCGCCGTGGGGTGCGGCGCCGCCATAGGTATCTACAATTATTTTCCTGCCAGTTAAACCGGCGTCACCGTCTGGTCCGCCCACGACAAAGCGCCCGGTTGGATTTACATAAAACTCGTTCTCTGGACACATCCAACCCTTTGGTAGCGTTTGTTCAACGAAAGGCCGTACTATTTCTCGGACCTCTGCTTGTTCTAAATCGTCATCGTGTTGAGTGGAAATAACGATAGATGTGGCGCGAACTGGTTTGCCGCTTTTATATAAAAGGCTCACTTGGCTTTTCGAGTCAGGCCCTAATCCTTTGATTAACTTGCTTCTTCTTGCATCGGCCATTTTTTTTAATATTAGATGGGAGAACTGAATGGGAGCAGGCATAAGAACATCTGTTTCACGACAGGCATGACCAAACATTATCCCTTGGTCGCCAGCTCCTTCATCTTTATTACCTGATGCGTCTACGCCCATAGCAATATCTGTGGATTGCTCGTGCAAGAGGATTGAAATGTCAACATTTTTCCAGTGAAATCCACTTTGTTCGTAGCCTATATCTCGAATTTTTTCTCGAATTTTTTCGGCGATGATATCATTGGTTACACTGGAGGGGCCTCTTACTTCGCCTGCTAAAATAACGCGATTTGTAGTCGCCACAGTTTCGCAAGCAACTCGACTAGATTTATCTTCAGCGAGAAACAAATCTAGAACTGTATCAGAGATTTGATCACAAACCTTATCGGGATGACCCTCGGAGACAGATTCACTGGTAAAAATATATTCATCCTTAGACAACAAAACCTCCGTTAAACAAATGTGGATCAACCTGCAAAAAAACTAAATGGCTGTAACCTTTTCATTGCCGTTTTAAACTGGTCGGTAAAGACAAATCAAGCTTAGAGACCTCTAATGGAATTTAAAAGACCTGCTATTAAAAAATAATTTACCCAAAACTGTAACGGAAATAATGAGTGTTGTAATCAAAAGGTAGATGCTATCACCGATTTTGGTGTAGAGGGTTTTTGATCTAAGTGGCTTTATCAGATCTTGATCAACGTAGCCTGTCTCCCCCAATGCAATTTCCGACAATTTCCTTCCGAGTGGGTCAAAAGTGGCAGAGATACCTGTGTTTGCTACGCGGATGAGCGGTATTCCCTCTTCTATCGCTCTCAACCTCGCGTGTTCTAGATGTTGATAAGGGCCGGCGCTTTTTCCAAACCAAGCGTCGTTTGTGAGATTTATAAGCAGACTAGGCCGTTTTTCTGCATCGGCCATTATCACTTTACCTGGGAAAATTATTTCGAAACAAACTAGTGGCGATATATAACCGACCGTTGGTAGCTCTATAGAAGTTAGACCGGGCCCCGCTTTGAAGTCAGGAAATTTTGTTACGAGTTTTGGGAACGGTAGCCAGTCTCTGAAAGGCACGTATTCTCCAAAGGGAACTAGATGAGTTTTGTCATAACGATGGGTTATTTTCCCATCAGCGGTTAGAACGAAAACGGAATTTAGAGGTTGATTTGTATCAGTCTGACTCAAGGAAGGAGCCCCAGTAATTAAATGCATCTCTTTCTTTAGTAAATGCCCTATCCAATTACGAAGATCATCGTCCTTGGCAATAAGACTTGGTATGGCGGTTTCGGGCCAGATAATAAGATTAGGTGTTTTGAATATTGCGTTTTGAGAATGTCGTGCGTCCTGTATTTTACTTAAGGCTATATATTTTTCTATATTGCGCAGGCGAAATTCTGGAGCCCACTTTTCTTTTTGGGGAATATTTCCCTGTACTAATCTAATGATATAATTAGAATTTAGCTCAGTTGGATTTTTGTCTAATCTGTTGGCGCCATAAAACCACAAGGCCAGCGGGATTAATAGCAATAGTGTTATAAAAACTCGATAATAGGGTCGACCCCAGAGTTCTCTTGCAAAAAAAAGAGTTGGTCCCGCAGTAAAGAGCATCAAAAGCCAACTCAATCCATACACACCTACTAGGGAAGCAGTTTGGAGAATAGAATCAGAAAAAGAGAGCATATAAGCGGGTAAATTCCATGGGAAGCCACTAAATATATGACCCCGGAGATACTCGCTAAGTGTCCAAAGTGTTGAAGCTAATACAGGGAACCAAAAAGGTGGGAGTAGTATCTTACACAAAATAGGCATGACTAACGATGGTATAATCGCTAAAAGAGCAGGAATACCCATTAAAGAAAATGGCAGGAGCCAGGCGAATTTTTCGCTATCAATAAGTAAAGCGTTTGAAATCCATTGAAGACCAAATAAGTGATATCCAAAGCTAAAAACCCAAACAATTAAGGCCCCCTTTTTAATTGTTTTAGTTTGATAAATTAAAACGAAAAGAACTGAGAAGCCGAATATCCCCAACGGAAAAGACCAAGGAGGCAGCGCTGTAGCTGAGAACAAACCTGCCAAAAAAGCTAAAACAAGGACAGGCCAGGTAGAGGTAAGGAATAAACCGGAGAATGCAGCGTGTCCGCGTGTCATATGGCTATCTTAAAAAAGCGATATTTTTATTCACAAGACTAATTTTCAGCTGTCATTATTTCTTCGATACGTGGCCTAAGTATTCTGACAGTTTTTAATCGACGCGGGTCTGCTTCAAGGATCTCAAATTCCAAGCCGCTATCGTGACGAATCACTTCTCCTCTTTTTGCGATTCTTCCTGTAAGATAAAAAATAAGCCCGGCTATCGTATCAGCTTCGTCTTTCTCTTCAACACTAAGGATCGGACCAAAAATGTCCTCGAGGTTTTCAATTGTAGCGCGAGCGTTTGCTATAGCACTACCATCGGGTTGATTTAAAATTTTAGTTGTTTCCTCTACATCATGCTCATCAATTATTTCACCAACAATTTCTTCCACCAAATCTTCTATTGTTATCAAACCATCTATGCCACCAAACTCATCCACAACTAGGGCTAGATGCCTACGTGTCAT
>CEPL01005150.1_pt1 | contig 13777 bp, 17 predicted proteins | sample 530541 | NCBI WGS metagenome assembly CEPL01 (sample SAMEA2620339, study PRJEB7988) | marine metagenome | biome: marine biome (ENVO:00000447); feature: surface water layer (ENVO:00002042); material: "saline water (ENVO:00002010), including plankton (ENVO:xxxxxxxx)" | depth 5 m
TAATCGCTTAGTAGTAGGATTCAAGTCATCAAAGTCTAAGTAAACCTTAAAGACTAATCTAAAGCCACCCTGAGTAACAATGTCTCCAGTGTTATATTCAGAAAAATCAAAGGTTTGCTCTGTTACGTTGTAAAGTTTTTGGTCACGAATAGATACATTCATCTGACCTTTAGATTCACCGCTGCTATCTGTAACACGAAGTTCGTCTCTTGTGTATACATCAATAGCATTGTAAGGCACAGGAATAGAATTGTCCGTTAAGTTTAATGGGACAATTTGCTCGTAAACATTTTCATCTAAACCACGTTCCTGTGCTTCCTTGGTTACAACGTCCAAGATAAATAAAGACATGGTTGTGTCTGTACCGAGACCAGTGCCGGTGAGAGCCGTAACTGGCTGCTCTCCGGCTTGAACTAACATGTAGTTGATAGCCTCGAGTTGCGTAATACCGGCCATGTAAGGCCTCCTTTTCTGGGGTTAAATTGTATGTCTAAATAAACCCCCCACCCGTTAGGGCAGGGGGCTCGAGTGTGTATTAAATTTTATTAGTCAATGTTGCCAAGGTAAACCTTACGAGTGTAACCTAATTCCTTGCTACTAGCTTCTGTAGCATCGATATCCGAAACAATGAAAGGATCACTCTCAGCGCCATCGCCGGTAAGAACAACCGAAGCAAGTTCTGGTCGCAAGATGCCACCACCAGAGTACATCGAAGCAACCGTAAACACGGTGTTACGACGGACGTCTTCAACGGAGTCAACCTTAAGACCTTGCTTCTTCACGGAAGCAACAGCGCTACGCTGGAACATAAGAGCCTTAACAAAGCGGCCATCAACTTGATAGTTAGCATCGCCGGTAGTAAAGTCAGTGCTTGGGAGGTGGTTAGTAGCCACAATCATTGCACCCATGTAGTTAAGCGAACCTTCGAATCCGGGGACCGAAACACCACCACCAACAGTTCCGTAGTATGGGGCATTTTGGTTATTTCCGAGACCAGAAGGCTTAGAGCCAGTCGTTGCTTCAGCAATACCCAAACGACGGATTTCGTTAAACATGGCTGGCGTAACAGCAACCATCAAAGCACCTTCTGGAATATCGAGTTCACGATACTTAACCAGTTCTGCTTCAATTGCAGAAAGAATAGCCAATGCTCCAGTTTCGTTATCAGAAATAACATCAACCTCAGCCGATCCGGTGTTGCTATCAGCATAGAAGTATGCCGTACCTGCACCAGCAGCATTCACACCACTTGCTCCACCAGCATTGGGCAAACGAGAAGCCGCCTTAGCAGCCTTAACAATCAAGCGAGCAATTTGACGGTCACGCTCGTTAGCGAGAGTCAAACCAGCTTGACGAGCAAGCTCAGATCGGAACTCGAACTGCTCACGCATGACGTCAATGTTATCCAGCTCGAAGTGAGCAGCGATTGGACGACGATCCAAAGAAATGCTGTATTTCTTAGTCGTTGATCCGCCACCGCTCAGCTCTTCACCAGCTTCCCACTTGTCCTTAAGGGCAATGGTGCCGGTCACTGGGAATTCAATGCTAATTCCATTAACGATGGTACGAGTATCGACCATAGGCTCAAAAATGTTATATTGGTCATAAGCGTGCATAACTTCGCCGGACCAAGTTGGGATCCACAGATCGACATCGCTGATAGCAGCGGTGTAACCAGTCTGTGGAGTACTGTTGTTAGCACCCCATCGAGTTAGGGGTAAATCGGGATAGGTAATACTACCTGAACCTGAGTATGCCATAGTAAATTTTCCTTTTGATTGGCATTAAAAATAATGTAGTAATGTGGGGATTTTATTTAGATGCTAAGCGCTTGATTATTACCTCGAAGGGAGTCAGCATTCTTAGGGATTATTCTTACTCTACCGTTCGAGTATGCCTAGCATAGTCACGTTTAAATAAGAATTCACCACTAAACATTATTATCCGCCAGTGACCCAAGGGGTCATTCGTAACCGTTGTTCCACAAAGCTGCGGAAGTTCGGATCAGAGTAATATTGTGGGTTAGACATATCGGCATTCATTTGTGCTCGATTGTCATAGGGTTGGATAGTCTGAGCAGCAGACGAAGTTGCAACCCTACCCGGAATTTGTGATGGCTCTGTCGCCTGCCGAGTATTAGAAATAGCATTCTGATACTGAGCTTGCAATCCCATCAGTGTATAGTTAGCCATAGGTCCAGAAAGAGCTTCATTAGCTGCTTCTCGTTCTGCAGGAGAAAGGTTTTCTCCAGCCCAAGCTAAAATATTATTTAAGTTTTCAACGCCGCCTACAGTTTCAGCAGCGCCCATCATTGAAGTTTGATCAACAGCTCGCATACCTTCAAAGTATGTCATAACCATTTCTGGAGTTGCACCCGGAAAAGAGTTAAGAATACTATTCATTGTATCTTCTGTAAGTTCTCCTGTTTCCATAAACTCAGTAGTCCATTGCATGCTTTCTTCTTCAGTCATGCCTACTTCGTAAATTTCGTAGTCATCAGGATTCTCTGGATCTGCTTCTACTTCTGCTTCTGGTTCCTTAATTTCAAGATTCTCAGGAAGTTCAGAAGATCCTTCTGTTTCTACTTCAATTTCTGGTTGTTCACCAGTCGCAAAACGAGTAGCTTCATTTGCTTTGAGCTGAGCTAACTCTTGTCTTGCTGCAGTATATTGACCCTGTGCTTCTTTAAGACTATCGAAGTAATCCCCAAAGTCTTTAAAGTTGCCGGGTAAATTCATTTGATTAGCTTCAGCTCCACGAACAAACATATCTCGTTCATACGAGTATTGCTGAGCTTCTTGACTAAGCTGCGATTCTGCTGGAGTTGGTGTTTCTTCAGTAGCAGGAATAGAAACCTGCTCTTCTGAAACAACTTCAGCATTTTCTTGTTCTTCTGTCATTGTTTACTCCTTGAATTTAATTCATTGTCCCATCATTTGCTGAGCAACAGCTATAGCTGCTTCTGCATTTTCTTCGGGAGCCTGATTAATAGCTTCTTCTATAGCTGGCTGTGCCGCTTGGGCCATAGCTTGGGCTGCTGGTTGAGCCATTGTTTGGGCTAAGGCAGCATTTGTTTCTTGTGCTGCTACTGCTCCTTGCTCCATAGCTACTTCTTCTGGAGATCGAACCCAGTTACGAGGATCAAAACCAAGAGCAGTAATTAAGGCAGAAGCATATGCATCCCATCTAAAATTTTGTACAGCATTAGAAGGAAGATTACGAACCATTTCTCCCATTTGCATCAATCGTTCCCGATCTGATTCACGACTAAGAGCCTGAAGACCAGTAACAATATCAACAGAAAGAACACCTTCTTCAGCTTCAAATTGTTTCTTAAGACGAGGATCTACTTCCTCGTTATCTACCATTAAATAAAAAGTACGGCGAACAATAGGTTGTAATAAATCTCGAGCAATAGAAGAGAAAACTCCCCCAAGAACTTGCTCAAGTTCTTCACCCACCATTCTAACTGCTGTAGCAGTAACACGATCTCCTTGCGGAATAGCAGCACCAGACATTAAAAATGCTCGTCCTACTTCTTGTCGCATTTTTTCAACAGCGGTAGATGTAACTTGAATTTGTGGATTCATGGTTGCTGAAGGAGACAATGTAAAAACATCTTGTTGTCTAGCTGCAACCCATGCACCATTAGGTTGAGATGCGATGTCATCAAGAGCAGTAATACCTGATGGGTCAACACCCATCCAAAATGACGACCCTGCAGCAAGTCCTTCAATAAGCGAGGCAGTGTAAGCCTCAAGTGACTTAATATCACCAATGTTGCATTCAACATGTGAACGCCCATAGTTTTCTCCGACAATAGATTGCCAGCGAAGAGGGATAAGTGGAGAAATCTTATATGTTCCCTCAGCAATAATTTTACCATCTAGCTCTGTAGTTTGATGCCACTCTTGCTCTTCATCTAACCAAATAACTCGGTGATATAAACAATCGTAGCCTTTTTTCATAACCATACTTGAGCCCGGAATAACAGATCGTACTGGATTCTGTGCATTTTCATCATGTGAATATGCAGTGTGCTCTAAGAAAATGATTTCAATTACATCGCCTTTATAATCTCGACGAACAACATAATGATCTAATCTACAAGTTCGAAAAGTCATGTCGTCATCTAAAATAATAAGAGTATCTCCAAGCACAAGTAATTGCTGTAATGCTTGATAAATAGTTTCTCTTAAATTCTTTTGCGTTAATTTTTTAAACACCTGATAAGATAAAGACTCTAAATATTCTTTAGCTTCAAGAGCCAAAGACTCTCCTGATGGTACACCAAATCGAAAGAAAGGCATATCATTTAGAGGAAGAAGAGCCGACATCATTCGGCTTGCAAGAGCGTTAACTCCCCTTGCAGGCACAGAAGAATATGGAGGCTCTAGTTGTTCTGTTTCTGTCCATCCATATGGTGGAAGAAGTTCAGGTAAGGTTAAGGCTGCACAGCCTCGAGCTCTATCTAACTTTGCTCTACGTAAAGAATCTAGTGCAAAAAATCGATCCGCAATGCTTTTTTCAGACATTGCATAAGCCATTAATTATATCCTGTTCCAGCAATAGAAGAATAAGCACCGCCAGATTGAGCAGTTTGTTGAGCAACTCGTCGTTGTGCTGCTACTTGTTTAACTCCAAACCTTTGCGCTCTTTGATCTCGAACTCGTTTAAGTTCCATTTGTTGCGCATTAGCAATAGCTCTACGTTTTTCTTCTTCTTTACGTTTCTTTTCTCTTGCTTCAGCAGCAGCTTTTGCACCAGCAGCATCTCTCTCTGCTTGCAATCGTTGTTCTTCAAGCTGAGCATCAAGTTCTGCTTGACTTAAGCCGGGACTTGCTGTTGGTTGAACAATTTTAGGTTTCATGTTTATACCCTTTTTGTTATAGATTGTTTGTTCTTTTCTTCTTGAGCAATCCGAACACTAGATAAAAACTGAATGACTGATCGTTGTCCAGCTAAAAAAGCTCTGTCCCATTCAGGTTCTTTTAAATGAGCTTCAGTTAGTTTAAATCGTTCATTTAAACAATCGATAAGCTCTTGCTCTATTCTTGGAATTTCTTTCATAGTGCTTCCCATAAATCATCTACAGTTAAAATAGATTTAGGCAAACATAAAAAATTATTTACTGTTGTGGTACAATATCCTGTACCTAAATCAATATTAAAACCTAATCCATATCTAGCACAAGAACGCCACCATATAGAAAATGGTTTTAATTTATCTTTTTCTAGATACATAAAATCTAAATAAGTATTAGCGGTATATCCGCAATTTACAATATAATCTGGAGATTGATACCATGGATGTGTTGCAGGAATATAATCCCATTTATTTCCAGTAGTATGTACTCCTAGTTGCCAATCCCCAAGAACTATAGCACAATGAGCTAATTTACTACATGTGCCAATCCACCAATGCCTATAGTCATAAGGCATTTGTTCCCAAAACCATATTTCAATCTTGTTTAGTTTTGGTCTTAGTAGATTTTCTCGAAGCACGGGGTTTAGGTTTATTTGCTTCATTTTTTTCTTTTAGTATTTCAGTAGCTGTTTTTTGCGGAACTTCTTCTACTTTTGTAGCAGACTCTAATTCCTTACGTAATCGTTGGACTTCTAACCAAAGAGGTTTAATCCAAGGATGTGCATTTTGACAGCCACCTGTGTTTGCGCGCAAAGCAGCTTCAATACCAGCTAACTGGCGTATTCGTGGGTCATTAACCATAATATCTCCTTTGGGACTGGGTAAATAAAAGAAAACTATAGCCGGTAAGCCATAGTTTCTATAAATATTATCCGATGCCTCCGCTTTCGCAGGGTCCATATTCGGATAAAACTTTAATAATAGCATTAAAGCCATTGTTAGTTTGAGGGTGATACTTAGCTGCAGCAACGTCAGATAAAACTTGAAGAAGATCTTCAAATCCAACAACACCATCTTCATTTAAATCGGAAGGGCAGGAGTTGTCGGGGTAGTAGCCGACCGAGTAATATACTGGATCGCATGGATGCCCGTTGCCACAAGCAAACCGCACCACACCGCCAGAAGCAAAGTAGTCGGGGCCGGTGAATCGTGCGATGTGAAACGAGCCGGGCCACTTCTCGCTCTCCCAGTCAACGTCAGCATTCCAACGGATCAGATCGCCGTAGTCGTTCTGTGATGGGGACGAGCAACACTGTTGACCAACAATGTCTTCACGGTGAGGCCAAAACTTCAACACTCGATTCAAAGAGTAATGTGGAGTAATCAAATCCTTGTGTTGTTGCTGCACCAGCGGATACTTGTATTGTGGGTTAACGTTTCCGTACTTTTTACCGAGTGGGCCGTGCAAAAGCCATGAGTCGCACCATGCGTACTCAAGATCAACCAGATCAGCTTTCCGTGGGCAGCATCCCTCTGGCCCCTCGAACACCCAATTGACGGGAGTAAACTTAGCTCCAAGGTAATTGGTTCGTTGGTAAGGATTAGTTTGAATGCAATCCCAGTAAGCACCGGGTTCAGGACACTCAATCCCAGTGTCTATTGTCCAATAGTCAATGCACTCTTGACAGTTGTCTAGCCACGGGTAAGTGTTGTCATTGTGGTTCTTGAATACGTCACCTTCAATGGCCCAGCCAAAAGCGCGCGTCGGCGACTCGTTACCACGGGTACTGCCGATCATATACGGGCGTCGGGGTTCACCATTAGGATAAGAAAAATCAGGATCAAACCCTGTTTGGATGTAGACATCAAACGTCCGACCAAAGGGGGTTAAACGTCCAAGGTCATCAATCCACATATCTACTACATTTGGATCAGCTGGAGGTCCAGCAGGATCACTAGTTAAAAGCAAAAGCTCTAAAATCATATTAAGTTCCACCAATATCTACTAGTTCACAAGAGCTGCCAGTGCATGCCATAGTTTGTGTACCAGTTGTTGTATCTTCTTGTTCGTATTTCTGGAGTTCAGTCCAGTCAACATTTTTTGGAAGTGTTGCCGCAAGTAAGTAATACTCATCTTCGACACAATCTTGGTATGGAGCTTGTTGGTACGAGTGATCTGAAAAAGGCAAGAATGAAATGCCGCTGATCAAGTCCAAATGATTCCATACCCAAGCACCTACTTCAACCCATTCGTGTTCTTTGACACTAATAGTTACAGAGGGCTTATGTTCGCACCAGTATTTCTGATAGGTAAGCCAAAGCTCAAGCTGCTCAAGAGCAGTCATATCGTTTCGGTAAACAGAATCTTCTGGAGCCTTCATTGGAAATGAGAATACGGTTACATTATCTGGCTTCATGACACAAGGTTCATGTGGGAAGCCTGCTGCTTTCATAAACTCACACAAAGGATCTTTGTTATCTCCACGAACCGTACGTATGTAGTACGGGTTATGGCGTGCATGAATACCAGAGGCGGCATCAACCAATTGGCTGACAGTTCCTGATGGCTTCACGCAAGTAGTAGCAACTGATTGTTCAATGCCTAAGTCAGCTGCATGGTTTCGATTGGCTTCAATAACATCCTCTCGAAGCATTTCGAGAAGACTTCTAATTCCATCTTTTTTACCATTAGTGTAAGCATTGTCCATAATGCCAGTCATTGAGACTCCAAGCAATCGTTCTTCTTCGCAGTTCTTTCTCCAAGAAGAGCCAAGGTAACGGAAGTTGGTAAGAGTACTTTGCCACGTACCTAGAATAGAAGCAAGTCGTGCTTTCTTTCTTAAAGTCTTAGGCGTATCATCTGCTCGAACTACAATTTCCGACAAGTTACAGAACTCTGAATCTCGTAAGATAATTTCAGAACAGGGATTAGTACCAAAAGCATAGTCAACTGATCTAGTTCGATGAACCTCTGGATCTCGAACGTCAGTACGACCAACCAGTTTCTTTGCGGCATCTCGATTAAAGATACCACGTTCTCCTGATTTGGAGTTATATAAAGCCAGCCATTCTTCCATGAACTGGCCTACGGACACATCGCCCTCGTATACTGCACTATTGTTAGCAAGTGCGCGATGAGGCGAAGTGTTCCACCACTGCCCATCCTTAGCATGACGCATACGGTCATCGTTCAAGCTAGACAGTGAAATCAGAGCGGAGCGTCGAACTCCGCCTACGACCACAATTTCTGCAATCTTACATACGATGTCGTGGCACTCAATGGATGAGAGCTTACGACCAGCCGCTCCACGGAACGTAGCCACTGTAAACTTAAACAGCTCTTCCAGTGGTCTTGGTCCCGAAGCACGCCCTCCGAAGGTCTTGAGGCGTGCGCCTTCTGGTCGAACCTTAGACGTATCCCATTGAGGAATCTGTCCTTGAATCAGAAGAGCAATCAATTCTTTGTATGCCTTAGCCCATCCAATCTTACTGTCAGCAACTACAATAGTCGTATCAGTATCATGGAAGGTTTCGGCAACAGGTTGAATTTGTTTAACTTCTTCATCTTCACAGCTAAAGCCTACTCCAGTGCCGCACATGAGAACATATAGAATCTCATCAAAAGCACGGAGGCGGTTGACGCTTACGAAAGCACAATTGTAGCCAGCCACGTTATCTCTAGCGAGTGCAGGGCCAGCTGTCATGAGAGCACGCATTGAAGGCATGATCTCTAAGTTTAACACAGCAGTCTCGAGTTCTTCTCTAAGATCTGCTGGTACAGTATAGTCACACTCTTCCTTAAGATGTTCTTCAAAGAAATCAAAGTATCGTGCAACTGTTTCTTCCCAAGTTTCTCGTCGGTTTTCTTCAGCAAGCCAACGAGAGTAACGGGAAAGGTGAATAAATTCTTGGTATAAAGTGGGAAGCATTATTTGCCGGTAGATCCAAATCCACCATCTCCCCTTTCTGTATCAGATAAATCATTAAGTTCGACTTCTTCGACTTTCATATGAGGGCAAGGCACAACAACAAGTTGTACAAACCTTTCGCCTCGATCAATGTCAAAGGGGACGTCAGATGTATTCTCAACGATAGCCATGATTTCTCCACGGTAATCAGAATCAATGACGCCAATAGTATTAACGAGCTTAAGTCCTTTTGCTCCAAGCGATGATCGCGGAATAAGAAGCCCAACGTAACCGTCAGGAATCTCAGCAATAACACCAGTAGCTACCTTTACTTGTTGTCCCTTTTCAATTGTAGTCCATTTGTCTGCTCGTAAATCTAAACCAGCAGAACCAGATGTAGCAATTTTAGGGCGAAGGTCAGGCGTAATACAAAAGAACTTTAAAGTATCCATAATAACTCCTTAGATTGCTTTACGAATCCAGTCTTGGAAACTACGAAGACCACGAGTGATCCCACCTGTAATTCCTGCAACAATAGAAATTAAAAAGTCAATAGAAGCTAACAACGATCGTTCAATCGTTCGTAAAAAAGTAATAAGCATTAATTATCCTCAAGCAAAAGCCAGAGCAGTGCTAAGCCTGCTAGTAAATACCACACAGGATCTACCTTTGGCTTATCAATATTTTGGGGTTGGTTAAATGTAGTTGTGATTGCGGTAGGTTCTTGCTCTACCGAAGCAATAGGAATACTGCTACATCCAAATAACAGCAAGCATAGTAAATATTTCATCGAGCTTTAGCGCTAGCAGTACCGAAGTAAAATCCTACAATAGCCAGTAATACTTGACGTAATTCTGGAATTAGTAAGACGCCGTTAATTTCTGTAAACATTTTTGTTGGAGCTTCAGTAATTAAACCCCACAAAACAGAACGTCCAGGCACATCGCCTTCTACTACAACTGGTAAGCCCCACATAGGGGCTAACAGAGGAATAAACACCACAGCAAAAAGAATAGCTAAAACAATTGAACGACGAACAAACTTTCCAGCACTTACATTTACACGTTGTGCTGCAGAATTTGCTGCTTCTTCACGATGCTTATCTCGTTCAAGAGCTCGCATCATAATGTCGTTTTGTTGTTGTGAGCGAATTGCTAAGAGCTTCATTACAAACCCTGCAACAGATCCGCCGAGGGTTGTAAGAAGTTCAGCAGTTAGCATTCAACATCATCCTCTTCTTCTTGAATCTTATATGCTTCTGGTTCTTCTGTGCATTCATTAGGATTTCCACAGCATTCTGATTTTTCTTTATCTGCTGGACACTTCTCTTCAGCAGACTTAACTGCTGCTTCAGCCGAAGAAATAAACAGCTCTGCTACTGCATCAATTTGTACAGCCAATGCAACAAATACTGCTTGATCTCCGGGTAAGGCATGTTCTTGTGCTTTTACTAAGTGTTCAACTGCATGTCCAAGATTACGAACAATTTCAGTAAGATGAGAAGGAACAAAGTTTACAGACTTTGCCTTAAAGGTTTCTTTTTGTCCTTGTTCTTTAATTTCAGGAACATTGTCCTTAACTTCTGGAATAGTTTCTTCAGTCATTTATTTCTCCTTGATGTCTCCCTAAGTCCCTCTGAGACCCTCAAGATAAACAAGAGGGCCTCCAGAGGGCCAAGGAGATGATTAATTAAATGGACAACTTTTGTATGTACATAGGGTACTTTGGTATGTTGCTGTCCTATGGGTGTACCAAACTTAACATGGCGTAATATTACACATTCCAAGGAAAGGTATGCGTTATTGCGCCAGTTTCTTTATCATATTCCTCAGGCCTAAGAAGGTGAAGACACTTATATTGTGCCTCAAAATATTCATCTGCGTCATTAATTCCAGCTTCATTAATAATTCGATCTCGTTTTTCAACATATCGTTTGCTGGGATTATTAAAAGCATCTCGGTTCTCTTGCAAAATAGAAGGCCAATGCCAGTTTAACTGTTTCTTAGCCCATGCTTCGCCTCGTCCTAGAATTCCAAAGATATTATCAGTACTGTCTCCAGTTACCATTTGAATTCTTTCAAAAGCTGCAGCATCTTCTTCATTAACTTCTACTGGATTATCTTCTTTTCGGGGATTCCAATGCCAACCCGGAACAGTTCGCATGTCTTTATCAATAGCAATACAACACCAGCCTTGACATAATAACATAGACATTAAATCATCAGCTTCAAGTCTTGGTCGTTCCACAACCATTTCTGCTTTATCATGAAGCATATCCATTGCATCTTTTAAGAATTGCGGTTTTTCTCTTTTGTCACGATTAGCTTTATACAAGTTCCAATAATCACGACGAAAATTGTCAGCGCGAGAACAGCTAAACGCAATAGCGACACGGTCAAAATTGCTTCCCAAATCGTTAAGGTCATAATTAATCCGTTCCTCTAACCAATTGAATCCTTCATTTTCTGCATAGCAAGCAGCAGTATAAGCTATCCAATCACCATCAATCACTGCTTGTGTCGGCATCATCTTCTAAATCCTCAAAGTCTTCTTGATCTTCAACCCAATCAAATAAAAGGTCTAATGTTTTTTGAATCTCTTCTAACAACGCAGCACGATCTTCTTCGCTAAGTTGTTGTATTCCTACTTCCTCTCGATCGTTTTCTGTAAATAAATGAGTACCTAAAACTAAAGGAGCTACTGCTTCAATCATTACTTTTCCATTTTCGTCTGGACCAGAATTATCAAACCAAACTACTTCTGTTTCGCATGGTTCTCCCCAAGGCATTTTTGTTTTGTAAAACTTTTCAAAACGTTTGCCTTGCCCTTTAGTCCTATCCAAAGCTTTAGCAAGTTTTTCCGATTCATGCTTTCTAAAGTTTGCATAAGGAGTAGGCAATCTCTTTCCAGCGCATACGTGAATCATGCTACCGCCCATACGAAGTACTGTATCAATCTCATTCTGGTATCGAACATCGTCAATAATAACTACATGTTCCCAGTATTTATCTCCGCGATCTAAACATTCATATTCTTTCTGTAAAATATTATTTATTTCTTTTACAGTAAGTTTAATCCAATAGTCTGGATCTTCTGCTCTTCGAGCAGCGCCTTCTGTTTGGCAGTATTTTCTGTATTCTCTTGGATTATCTTCTTTAGAAAAACCTGCAGCAATAGCATTTCTTTTTAAAGCGCCAGCAAAAGAAACTAAATTAGGAATAAATCCCGATTCAAAAGCAATACGAGCTAATTCTTTGCTTAAAAAACTCTTTCCGCTTTTTGCTTGTCCAGTAAATCCAATAACTTTCATGTTGTCTCCGGAGGTAAAGGAGTTTCATAATAAATATTGAGAGACATATTTTTAGCATAAGCCCACTCCCATCGAGCTCCAATACTATTTTCCCAGCCATCTAATAAATAAATAGCATTTGATCCTGAAATAGCATGTAAGTCTCTTCGAGCAGCTCTCATATAATCTAAAGGAGTAAACTCTTCCGAAGGATCAAAACCAGCTTCAATATCTAATTCAGCAGGATTAAGCACAATCCAACCAAGTTTTCGTAATTGTTCTGCTTTTTCATTAAATCGTGGAAAATTATTAAGTTCATAACCAGTCATGGGACCAGCGATATAAATTGTAGTCATTAGTGGCACTCCGCCCAGCTTGTTCCAATAGTTGCTTCAGAATCTACAGGCATTCGAAAGTTTAGTTTTTCGCCAGCAAGTAAAGAAGATGCAGTTAAAATTTCACATAACCTAGAAGCATCAAAGGGATTACACTCCCATTGCATTTCATCATGAATAAATCCAATCTGATGTGCTCGTAGTCCTTCTTCTTTTACTTTTTGGTTTGCAATTACACACCATGTTTTGGAAATAATTGCACCAGCTCCCTGAAGCAAAACATTTAAGGCTTTATGGCTAGATCGAACAGGGCATATTCTTCCATCTAGCATTTTAATTTCTCCATGATTAGCTGCACAATCGACAGCTTGATCAATAACAGTTTTAAGAGCAGGAAGATTCTCAAAGAATGTGCTCTTAAGTTTTCCACCCTTATGTGCTGATCCTCCTACAGTGCTGCCAATTTTAGCATTACCAGCACCATAAATCAAAGCATAAATAAATGTTTTAGCTTGGTTTCTTGTTTCAAGTCCAGCAGCTTTTTGATTTGCAGTATGAATATCACCATTCAAAATCAAGTCAGCATAGTCTCCGTTATCATAAGGAGCCATGTAATGCGCTAAACATCTAAGCTCAAGACCAGAAAGGTCAGCGCCTACTTGAACCAAGTTAGGCGTAGGTTGCCATAGTTCTCTAGCAGATTTTTCTCCAGAAACCTGCTGAATATTTGGTTGTGTTGCAGCTGTTCTGCCAGTAACTGTACCAAGTGTTTTTAGAGTACCATGTATTCGACCATCTCGGCTGTATCCAGCTCGAGCATTCCAATCTTCGACCTGACCACGGAGCTTATCCACATCCCTATATTCTAGCAGTAGCTTGGCTTCTGGGAACTCAAGTTGTTCAAGCTCTTCGCTTCCACAGATAGGCTTGCCTGTTTCTTCATTTACTTTAGCTTGCCAGCCATACTTATCTTTAAGTCGCTTTGCGATTTGTAAAGAGCTGCCGGGATTGAATGGAATAAGTTTGTATTTATTAGGCCCCTTTACAAGCCTAGCTTTGATAGCACCTGATCCTTTGCCTTTAACATCGCTTTTAGTTGTGTATTGGTTGCCTGATTGAGGATCAATCCAATACTGCGGTGTTTTTAGTTCTTCTTTAATATCAGGAAAAATTTTTCGAAGTTGATCTTCGATTCCTCGTTTTCTGAGAAGGATATCCATTAGTAATTTTTCGCCACCATTCAGATCATAGTACCAACCATGTGCTGTTTGATCGCAAATAATTCTAGAAAAATCATGCTCAAGTTGAAAAACATTAGCAGGCACTCGTCCTTTACAGTCAGAAGAAAGCCTTTGAAAGATGTTAAGATTTGTTCTTAC
>CEPL01078217.1_pt1 | contig 13605 bp, 10 predicted proteins | sample 530541 | NCBI WGS metagenome assembly CEPL01 (sample SAMEA2620339, study PRJEB7988) | marine metagenome | biome: marine biome (ENVO:00000447); feature: surface water layer (ENVO:00002042); material: "saline water (ENVO:00002010), including plankton (ENVO:xxxxxxxx)" | depth 5 m
ATAAATACACCATATTACACAATTCCTGAAAAAATTGTATTGACCTATGTACGGAATTTTGAGATTTATGTTGAAGAGGGTAATGATGTAGAATACACATTGACACTAAGTATTCCTGGTAATCGACCTTCGGGTTCTCAAACAGATTTAGTTAATTGGCAAACTATTGATGATTTGGAAGTTAGTCCAAGTTATAATTTGACATCTGAAGGAAGGATGGAGTGGAGGAATAATCTTTCTGGGAATGAGCGCGATTTCATAACTATAGAATATACTGCGATAATCAATTTAGTACGTCCAGATATCAAAGTATCAGATTCAGGTTTTGTCAGTGATATTCCTGACGACTACGATTTATTTCTGCAAGATGAATGGTTAATTGAACCTAGTAATGAGCAAGTTAAAAATTTAGCAATTCAATTGTCCAATGGGACAAATGGAAATGTAATCATGATTTTAAAAAACATATTTGATTACATTGAAAATAATTATAGATATCAAAAATCTTCGGTTCCAAAAAGTTGTCCTGATACTATAGTCGGTAAGGTTGGCGATTGTGATGATTTTTCCATCTTATTCAGCTCTATCGCAAGAGCTGCAGGTATTCCTACGTGGCTTGAACTAGGCATAATTCCAGCTTTTATAGATACTAGTGAAGGTTGTGACTTGAGAGACTGGGGAGGTCATGCATGGGTAAACGCCTTGGTGCCACTAAAAGATGGCACTTTTACAGTAGTAAACATCGACCTTGCTAATTCTTATTTTATGTGGATGCCCCCTTACAGAATTTCAGATTGGGTGGATAATGGAAACGGTGATGATTTAGATTCTTACTATTATTTATTTAGTAGCAAAGGAATAAACTCTCAAGCAACGTATAAAGAGAATTCATACATATCTGAATGTGATCTTCAAGGTGAAGTAAAGCTTACAGATCTTGATTTAGAATTATGATTATTGATAGATTTAAGGATGAAGATTTAGACGAATTAATGTTGTTTTTAGATGAAAATATAACTGAAAATTACGAGAAAAATGTTTTTCTTACTATTATGAAGAGATGGCCTGAAGGTTTTTTGGTTGTCAGAAGGAAGGATAGTATTGTTGGAGTATCTTGTGGAGCAATTCAACCAAATTCTAAATTGAGAATATTGATTATAGCAATGAACAAAGAGTTCAGAAGAATGGGTTTTGGTAAAAAACTTTTAAATATGATGATTGACGAAAGCTTAAAGCACAACGTAAAGAAGGTCACTTTAGAAGTTAGAAAAGATTCTTCAGCTATATTCTTTTATAGAAAATTAAATTTTTCTAGCGTAGATGTACTCCCTTGTTATTATCAAGATGGCTGTGATGGAATAGTTATGGAAAAGCAAATTTAGCTACGATAAATTTCAAGCAAATCTTTTTATACACCCCTAAATCCACAAAGTCCCAATTGAGGAGGAAACCATGGCAGACAAAAACGATGACGGTAGCGTTGATGAAGTAACGGCTTGTCCAGATTGTAAGGGAACACATTTGAAGAGAGATTATGACCATGCAGAGATAGTTTGCGCAGACTGTGGTTTAGTTCTTGAGGATAATATCGTGGACACTGGACCAGAATGGAGGGCTTTTGACATGCAGCAAGAAAATGCTCTTGCAAGGGCAGGTCCGCCAATGTCAACTACATTACCAGATAAAGGTCTATCAACAGAGATATCACCAACTAACAGAGACTATTACGGAAGATCAATATCAAACAAAAATCAGTCTATGTTATTTAGAATGAGAAAATGGCAGAGGCGAGCTCGAGCGTCAAAATCTGCTGAGAGAAATATGGCAGTTGCAATGAGAGAAATGCAGGCAGTTGCGACGAATTTAAAATTACCAAGAAGAATACAAGAGACTGCGGCTTTCATTTACAGAAGAGCCATACAAGAGCAATCATTAAGCGGACGAGCCATCGAAATGGTAGCTTGTGCAGCATTGTATGCAGCATGCAGGCAAGAAGGTGTTCCTAGAACTCTTACAGAAATTAGCAGACATAGTAGATACTCAAGAAAGGAAATTTCAAGAACCTATCAAGTAATGGTCAAGGCACTAAAAATGCACTCTATGCCCCCTCTACCTGAAGATTATTTACCACGAATATGTTCTAAGTTAGAACTATCACCTAAGGTTGAAGGAGCTGCAAGAGATTTGCTAAGAGCAGCTCAAGATGTTCCTTTGACAAATTCAGTTCCAATTTCGCTTGCAGCTGCTGCAGTTTATATTGCATCCATTGTTAATAATGAGAGGCGAAAGCAGAAAGATGTTGCAAGGGCCGCAGATTTAACTGAAGTAACAATTAGAAGTAGATACAAAGAAATGGCTCAATTTTTAAACATAGATATACATATCTAATTTAATGATTGATCAGGCAATCTACAGACGATTTAATCATACAGTCGCGTCTTGCTTTGTAATATATTTTTTATTTCCTGAATATATTTTTGGTTATAGTAGGCTTTACCTTGTACTTTTGTTTTGGCTTGGAATTATATTAATAGAATATTTCAGACTAAGTGGTTCATTTGTACTTGATGGGATGAGAGATTATGAAAGTAAGAGAATTGCGGGTTTTGTCTGGTTTGCAAGTGGGACTTGTCTAATTTTTACTTTTTATGAGATGGGTGTTTTCCCAGAGATATTTGCAGTGTCTACAATAATTATGGCTTCGTTCGTTGATCCTATAATTGGAGAATTTAACAAAAGATATGGAAATGTTTATGGAGTGTTCGCAGGATTAATCTCAAGTATCGTCATTTATCAATTAATAATAGGAGTTTTTTTCTATGCTATAATTGGTGGTTTAGTAGCTGTATTAATTGAAAGACCTAAGTTTAACTGGCTAGATGATGATTTATTGATACAAATATTCCCTATTCTTGCCATGACTATCTTCTATTTTTCTGGTTTAGGTCCCGATATACAAACTTCAATAGAGGCTATGAAATGAGATTTACAAAATTTTACATAAGCGTTTTGTACTTTGTTGTTATTATTACCTCTATTATTTTTTATTTAAATAATTATTATATCATAGCTTCTTTATTGATTGCAGGTAACGTTTTACCTGGCTATAAACTAGCATTATCAGTGGTGGAAAATGATTAAAATAAATTACGAAAAGCGTTGGGACAATCTAAGGAGCAGTCTCGGGGAAAAAGATGCTTTTGTCGCAGCTCTACCAGGTAATACAAGGTATTTAGCTAATTCAGAGTCTCCGCCTGGAACTCCTCCAAGCTCAACAATGAATTATGTTGTAATTCCAAAAAAAGGTGAACCTATTGCAATTACTTCATCTCTTGAGGAGCACAGATGTAGGCATGAATCTTCTGTAAATGACATACGTTGCTGGACGACATATCCAGATATTAAATCAGACGGTAAGAGTGCATTAGAAATTCTTAAATCTTCCCTGAAAGAAATTAAAGCTAAGCAAATCTTTGCAGACACTAAAGTTAGTTTAGGTAGATCTTTTAAAAGTTCAGTTAGCTCAAATTTAAATGAGCTCAGATCTATTAAATCAGAAGCTGAGCTTGAAAGAATTAAAAAAGCTATTAAGCAATCCGACGATGGACAGAGGTTTGCATACAATTTAGTAGAATCTGGTGAAGGACTTTCCGAAAAAGAAGTGAGGTCAGAAATTGATTATTTCATGGCAAGGAAAGGAATACAAGAGAATTCATTTAGCACAATAATTGCTTCAGGACCTAATTCCGCACATTCTCACCATTCTAATACTGACAGAAAATTAAAGGTAGGAGATCCAGTAATTTGTGACTTCGGTGTTTTTTGGGATGGTTACTGCTCTGATATAACAAGAACATATTTCGTTGGAGGTTCTCCCTCAGACGAGTGGAGGAAAATTTATGATATTGTTATGGAAGCAAATAAAAGGTCTACCAACGCTCTGGTGGAAGGAACTACTGGCCACTTAGTAGATAAAGCAGCTAGAGATTTCATCAGGAAGAATGGTTATGGATCAAATTTTGTTCATGGTACAGGACATGGATTTGGTTTGGAAATTCATGAGTTTCCATCTGTAACTTATAAATCTAAAGTTAAAATTCAAAATTCAATGGCAGTTACAATCGAACCGGGAATATACATTCCAGGCAAAGGTGGTATTCGAATTGAAGACGATGTATTACCTAACAAGGAAAATCCTGAAGTTCTAACTAAAGCAAAAAAGGAGCTTTACTAATGTCAGCTGCCAGTTTAGTAGTGAAGAGACTTTTGGAAAAGAAGCCAAAGACAAGGCAAGATATTCAGTTAATTAAACTAGAAGTAGCAAGAGAGGAAAAATTTGACTCCATTCCACCAAATAATCAGCTTCTTGCTGAAATTAATGCAAAAGAGGAACCTGAATTAGCAAAGCTGCTGCGGGTTAAGCCCATGCGAACTAGTGCGGGCGTCACTCCTGTAGCAATAATGACTTCTCCAGCACCATGTCCACACGGAACTTGTACATTTTGTCCAGGCGGGCCTAAAAATGATAGTCCTCAATCTTACACTGGGCACGAACCAGCTGCAAGAAGAGGTAAGCGTCATAATTATAATTCAAAAAGTCAAGTTGAGTCTCGATTAGAGCAGTATATCCGCAATGGGCATCCAACTGATAAAATTGAAATTATTGTGATGGGAGGTACATTCACCTCTAGAGCTCCTGATTATCAGGATGAGTTTCTTAAGGGCGCATTTTCAACTTTAAATGGTAAAGATTTACCTCTCGAAGAAGCACTTCAAGTCAATGGAAATGCTAAGCATAAATGTGTTGCTTTGACTATTGAGACTAGACCCACAGAATGTACTCCATGGTCAGTTTTTCAGATGAGAAAGCAAGGAGCTACAAGAGTTGAGATTGGTGTTCAATGCTTAGATGATGAAGTTCATAGCAAATTGAATCGAAAACAATTAGTGGAAGACGTTGTCAAAGCAACAAAATTGCTGAAAGAAGCCGGTTTGAAGGTTGTATATCACTTGATGCCTGGATTACCAGGAATGAATCCTGAAAAAGATTTAAGAGATTTTAAACGATTATTTGCTGAGGAAGAGTTTCAACCAGATATGCTAAAATTGTATCCAACATTGTTGGTTAAGGGCTCAGCTTTAGCCCGTAATCCCGGAGATTTCGTACCTTACGATACGGAGACTGCAGCAAAGTTAATTGCAGACCTCAAAGAGATTGTTCCTCCTTATGTCAGGATACAAAGAATCCAGAGAGATATTCCTAAGCCTCAGATTATTGCTGGCGTTATGAACTCTAACTTAAGGCAATACGCTAGAAGAGAATTAAAATCAAGAGGTAAAAAATGCAATTGTATTAATTGTCGCGAATTATGGAGAGCGCATATTGATCCGTCTACCGCAGAGTTAAAAGAAATAAAATACAAATCCAGCGGCGGAGACGAATATTTTTTGTCTTATGAATCAGGCTCTAAACTTTTGGGTTATCTAAGATTAAGATTGGATGATAATGCAACAGTAAGGGAATTAAAAGTGACTGGTCAAGCCGCAAATATAGGTAAAACAGGAACCGGAGTTCAACATATGGGTTTAGGAAGTAAATTAATGAAAGTGGCTGAAGAGAAGGCAAAAGGTTATGCAAAAATTCGTGTTACACATGGACCGGGGACTCGTTTATATTATGAAAAATTGGGATACTCTCTAGAGGATTATTACATGGTTAAAGATTTACCATAGTTTATGGATATATCTAATTTCAGCCGAAATATTTCTAAAGGAGAATGGGACAATCATATAGATTTTTTGGCCAATGAATCTGTCAAAAATGCAACTAAGGAAAAAATTCACTCTTCATTAGTAGATTACATTGATAGGAATGTCAGTAATGAAAATTTTGGAGTTCTTTTATCTGGTGGAATTGATTCTTCTTTAATTGCTAGAATATGCCAACTGAAGCAATGCAATTTCCGTTGTTTTTGTGTAGGTATTGATGGCTCGAAGGATATTATATATGCACAAAAAGTTGCTAAAAGTTTAGGTTTGGAACTTATTGTTCGTGTTTATAATTATAATGAAGTTGAAAAATTATTGAAAAAAGCTGTAACTATTTTACCTAAGCCTGTGATTGAAGGTGATAACTATACTGAATACATTGTTAAAGTAACAGTTTCAGCAGTTTTACTTGGCAGTCTGTCGTTAGGTAATGAAAATATTTTTCTATCTGGTATTGGTGCAGAAGAACTTTTCGCAGGATATCAAAGACATCAGAAAGCGATTGATGGAGGTGGTGAATGGCGAGGCCAACCCATTGAAGATATTGATAAAGAATCAATCAGTGGACTTAAGAGAATGCACAATCTTGTATACTTGCGAGATAGATCTATCAGCTTAAATTTATCTAAGTCTATTGTAGCTCCTTATTTGTCAAATAATGTAATTATCCAAGCTATGAATATTGACAAGGATCAAAAGATTGATAATTTAAACAATAAGAAAGTCTTAAGAGAATTAGCTTTAGATTTGGGCATTCCAGAGGAATTTTCATACCGTAAGAAAAAGGGAGCTCAGTACGGTAGTGGTTTTGATAAAGCAATTTCTAAATTAGCAAAGTTAAATAAATTTAATTTTAAAAAAAGATACTTAGAAAGTTTAGTTAAATCTATTATGGAGTAAAAATTATTTTATAGTAGGTATTTATTTTATAATTATGTTAGTAAAAAATTATAATGATTTAGATCAAGCAGATTTTGAATTAATTATGGGCGTTTCAACTGAGGAGGTATTGAAATGATTGGAGAACCTGCACCTAATTTCACTTTAAAAAATACTTCTAAAGAAGATGTTTCTTTGGAAGATTTTTCGGGCAAGTGTGTCATATTGGCATTTTATCCTGGGGCTTTTACAGGAGTATGCGATTCAGAGATGTGCTCATTCCAAGATAATTTAGCTAAATTAAATGATTCTAACGCAACTGTTCTTGGTATTAGCGTTGACTCACCTTGGGCAAATGCAGAATTTGCATCTAAATACAATCTTGATTTTGATTTATTATCAGATATTGATAGGGATGTTGTTGAAGCCTATGATGCAAAGTTTGTTGGCCTTGGCGGTATTGATGGCTATACCAGCGCAAATAGAGTGGTAATAATTGTTGACAAAGAGGGCATCGTCCGACATCGCTGGGTAGCTGAAAACCCAGGTGTAGAGCCTGATTATGATGAAATTGTGTCTATCGCACAGTCTCTAGAATAAACTCAAACTGTCAGAGTTCGCCATTCTATCCAGGGTCTCGGTGACTATTGAAGTAGGACCAAGTACTTCTTTAGCGTGCAAGAACATACATCTTATTTCATTCCTTTCAAGTCCTTCGAGTGAAGGCATTATATTTGACCTAATCACTCTGTCTAATGCCAGCTCAGGTCCGTATTTCTTTATAGAATTAAAAATTGTAACCATAGAATCAATTAACAAAGCAGGACCAATTTTTCTAAAAGTTCTGACACCCAGAGGAGTTTCATCTCCTCTTTTCGGAGGTTCTCCAGGAGCTAAAAATTTAACAAGCTTTTCATGGCAATTGTACATATTTCCATCATCATCGTAGAAGTCAAACTTTCTGCTTGCGAAATGCTTACACTTCTCACCAAATTTCCAAAGAGGATCTCCGTCAGGCCTCTCCGGTACAAGCCCTAATTTTTTGAGTTTGAAATAAACAAAAACAGGCATACGGTTGTATTCATCTTCTGGTAGAGGCAGTCCAATTTCAACAAAAGCAAAACGTCTCATCAATGCAAAACCTACGTTGAACAACGTATTTTTATCTTGAGTATTCATCGTTCCAATAATTCTGAATTCGGGTGGCATCATGAAGGGGGCGCCTCCGGTTTCTTTGTGTGTCAGTAACGGTTGTTTATCCCTATATTCGAAAACTGTAAACAACTTTCCAAATGCTTCATCAATGTTAGCTCTGTTAAACTCATCAATAACAAGATAGTGTGGTTTACCTCTTTCACGGATTGATTTTTCACACAATTTTGCAGCCTCAGCTACATATCCATCTTTGAAATAATATCCCCCAGAATCGTCAGGAGAAATACCACCAATAACATCGAAATTAGACCACTCTGCATTTGCAGTAACAATAGTATAGTTTGGAGCTTTACTGCCGTTTGGTTGCTCAATTTCACCGCATAATTTTGTCAAAAGAATATTAGATAGAGCCGTTTTACCCGTACCAGGTTCTCCGAAGAGCATGATATTCTTACCTGATGTTAAATGAGTGATTACTTCATCTACAGTCTCTCTAGTTGTTGAGTAAGCTTCTGCTATTTCATGGAAATCTACTTCATAGTCGACTTCAATTGCGGGTCTTATTTCAACAGACTGGTCTACAGTATCCATCATAGTTTTTTCAACTAATTCTAAATCAGGAGTATGTTCAGTAGTGTGTTTAAGTTCAACTTGGAATTCATCACCATATTCATTCATTAAGAATTCCATAGCAGAGTCAACAGTCCATTCCGGCATTACTTTCTGCTCCCCTGGAACTGATGGAGCAAAGGCATCTTGGCGATTTGGCATCGCTGCATCACTAGCTATGGATAGCTCACGTAATTTTTGTGATCCAAATTTATAACTTAGCCAGAAACCTACAGCTGTTACAATGGCAGACAATACAAGGTTAAACTGCTCATCTCCGTCATCAGGCCATTCAATATCGTTGCCTCCGATGACCACTGGTGCAATAAATGTCCCAAAAAGAGCGAAGATTCCCGAGGCAAAAATAACAAAATAGGCAACACCCATAGAACCAGCTTCTCCCCTTCTTTTCCTGTAGAATGAGACCATTCCTATGGTGGCTACTCCAAGAGCCATGATAGTTAATGTAGTATCATTTTCATCAAATCCAAGCCCGCCGTCTTCACTTGTCACAACATTGAAGACTAATATGAGAAATTGGAGTCCGAGACCGGAGAGAATCATGGAAAAGTACTTTGCCTCATCTATATCATTAATTTTTGTATTAGAAATGAGGTAATTACTAACTCCCAAGAAAAGGAAGGTTGCTGAGAGCAACATCATCATATTACTTCCGTTGCTTAAATCAAATGGTACGACTTGTAAATTTTGGTAACCTAAATTTTGGCACTCTGTAATTTGATCTTCTGGAACATTATCTATGATATTTTGTAGGTCTGCTTGGGATAATTTAGTGTCACATACGGCATACGGCCCTAAAGAATAGTTGAAAAATACAGATGAAAATAATAATGCGGCGGCGATAATAAATATATAAAAAGTTAAGGTTGGAGGCTCGTTCAGTGACCTACCCAAAGAAGTTCTGATTAAAATTACACTACCAGATACAATTAATCCTATAGTACAGACTAAACCAATAGTCAGAGGCAGAGCGAAAATCACATTATTTAACAACCCTCCATAGATTGCAAACAAAATAGTCTCTAAAATTGCAAAGCCTAGAACTGGTAGTATGATTGCAGTGTTTGATATCTTGTTGTAAATATAAATTGCAGTTACTAAGAGTAATAGATTAAGAACAATAAAACTAAAAGTGCTTATGAGTTTCATATCAACAGGACATCCGAATCTTTCGTCATTATCTACAGAGCGGCTACTATCTCTGTCTGTCAATAAGATATCAAATCCGTTGTCATCAGTTGTAACAAAATCCTCATATCTTTGACTGTCCCATATTTCACAATTAAAAGGTTCACCTGAGAAAGGAGTTCCAATACCTCTTCCGATGTAAACATTTTCTCCTGTTGCATTATTCCGACTGTATGGAGTTGTTGGTAAAAATCCGTCAAGTGACTCTTGGTTACTACCGGGAACCGTGGAAACAGCCAAACCCACAACTCCGGATGAGAGCAAAATTGAAAGTACAACAATTGTTAACGGTGCAATATAATTAATTTCCCCTTTAGTGAGGAAAATTTTATCTAGTCTCTTATTAAAATCTTCAAATATATTATTAATTTGTGAAAATTGAGCTATAAACCTTGTGAAGCTATTTTCAGCCTTTTCATCCGGAGCATTACTTACAGTTGCGTTTAATGTTTCTTCAAGTAATTTTTCTTCATCAGATAATTCTTTAGTTTCTTCTGAATTAGATTCTTTGTTTTCCTCATCTAAATTCATACTAGCTATGTCAGAAGCAAGATTGTCATTGTCCGTAATAGTATTTTGTTTAGGGGAAGCTTCCTTAACTTCAGGTTCAAAATCCGATCCGCACATGCTACATGAGAGAGCATCGTCTTCTTCCTCCATTTCACATACAGGGCAGACCTTCATGGGTATTCACAGACTACTCCATTAAAATGTTATCTCATGATTTTAAGCTTAATTGGGTACCACTAAACTCAAAAACTTTATATAGTAGGTTTGTTAAAATAAACTCTGATGAAAGAGCAGCTTCAACAAATACAGGCCGTAGCAGTTGTAACATTTCTCTGTATACTAATCTCTGTTAATAGTACGGGTGATTATGGTAAATGGTTTGTAATTGATGGTGCAAGAGAGACGGTAGATCCGGTTACTGGTAATGCTACACAATATAACACATTTCAGTACCATTACTATTTAGAATCATACTTAGTTACCGATACTACAGGAAATAGTCAGTCTGTTGTATACGAGAGTCAAGACTGTACATATTGTTTGAATAAATTAGATTCTTCAAATAATGCTAAAATGACAGCTTATGCAGCTGGAGTTCTGGCATTAGTTGTTGCTTACATGGCAAATAATGCAGTTAGTAGTCTTCACCAAAATACTCTTCGAAGTGCACTTAAAAACTTAAAATATTTTGCTATAATTGTTTTGATTGTTGGATTTTTGTCAACATTTTTATTTTACACAACTTGGTCTGAGGCGTTAATTCAAGACGAAGTGGCACTTGCAACATCAAATGTTGATGGTTCAGACACAAATAAAGAACTAGGATGTATCAAAAATTTACTTACTTTTTACGGAGAAGGGACATGTGAAGAATATGTTCAGCTACAAGCAGGAGAAGCTGATCGTGTGACAGGAAGGTTAGGTCCAGTTTCATGGAGCCCAGGTATAGGCTTCTTCATAGTTTTAATCGGAACCGCTCTTACCGGAGGTGGAACATTATACATTCTTGGAAATATTGATGAAGAATGGCAAGCTATACTGAAAAAGCAAGAGTTAATTGAAAGGCAGCAACAAATTCATGATGGTGAATTAGAGAAAAGTAAAGAGTTGATGCAAGAATTTGAAGACACTGAAGAAAGATTAAAAGAGGCTGAAAAAAGAATCGAAGACGTTCGTGCCTCAACTAATGACATAGATTATGACGGAATTGAGGATTTAGAAAATGAACTTGATAGAATTACAGCTTTAAACCAAAGTGTCAATACTCTAAATAGTTCCTTAGAGTCCAAACTAAAAACTGCTAGGATAGCCACCTCAGAAGTTGAGAAAAGAGCTAGAATGGCTGAAAAAGAATTATTAGACGATCTTTCAGCAAAGAATAACCTTGAAAAAGAAATTGAAGATCTTAGAGCTAAACACGAGAATGATATGCGTCTTAGCGATCGAATGACTCGTGAGATAGGCTCACTTAGAACTATGAGCGAGGAGGCAGAAATCAAGGCAACAGATGCAGAAAGAAAATTAAAGTTAGAGAAGCCAGATACAGTCAATGCATTAGAGTCTTATGATTCTGTAAAAGCATCATATGATAAAACTGTTGAAGAAAAGAATAATTTAGAAAAAGAAATAATGGAGTTAGAGCAGCACACTCTCGAAGCTAACGAGAGGGAAAAGTCTGCAATAGCTGAAAGAAACGAAGCGATTAACAGACGTAAAGAGTTAGACAGAGAGGTAAAATTGATGGAAAAGAACAAAAAGAGAATTAATGATAAATTCACCACATTGACAACCAATTTAGAAAAGGCTAAGAAAGAGCTTAATGACGCTAGAGAAAAAGCATCTCTTACAATGAATGAGCTAGATATTGAAAGACAGACCATTATAGAGCTTGAACAAACAAGTGAGCAGTTCAGGCAGAAGGAAAATGAGATACTTGGCATGACGGATTCATTGAAGGAGCTTCAAGAGCAAGTAGATAATCAACGAGAGTCTAACAAAAAGATCGAAGATGAGTTGAAAATAGAAGTAAAAAGCAAGGAGAAAACTCAGAAGGATCTAGCAGCTTTAGAAAATGCGTCACAACAGGTTAGCAAAGTAATGCAGACTCTCAAGAAACAGTTTGAAGATGCTAAAGCTGAATTAAATATTAAAGTTGACGAGCGAAATAAAGCGGAAAGATTGCTCGAAGCTGAAAAAACTGAGCATGAAAAGCTAAAAGAAGATTTAGAATTTTTAAGGGGAACGACTATAGGAAGTGAGGAAGACACCGAGCGCAAGATTAAAGCTATGGAGATTGAGATTCCGAAGGAAAAAGAGTTAGCTGAAGAAATGAACAATGAGGCCCAGAAACTTGCAGAAAGTAATAAAGATTTAGAAGAAAAAATCAAAGAAGCTCGTGTTGAAAGTTTGAAAAACCCAGAGCCAGCAGTTGAATCATCCAGTAAGGGAGGAGCTTCAGTCGGAACCAGTCTCGTGGTAAAAAACTTAACAAAAGAAACAGAACACACTTTTGAACTGGTTAATCCCGAAGATGCTAATATACCTCAGGGTAAAATACCTCTATCAAATCCAATCGGTAAATCTCTTGAAGGTTCTAAAGAAGGAGATGAGGTAAAAGTCGGACCTACGACCTTCAAGGTTTTGAAAGTTAACTAAAGCTGTTCTAAAATAGAGCATTCCTTTTGGTATATCATGAGCATTGCTTTACCAAAAAACAGCGCTAAAATGAAAGATTGGTCTTGGGATAATTATGTACCTTTCTTTGATTATCTTGAGGATTTAGATTTATCTTCTTCGAATGTAGATGAGTGGATGAAATATTGGTCCGATTTATCTGAGTTGATAGGGGAAGTAGGTACTTCAGTCTACATTTCAACAACAGTTGATACAACAGATGAGGAGGCTAAGGCAAGATATCACAAATTTTTAGAAGAGATTAGCGAAAATGTTAGTTCCAGAAATCAAAAATTAAAAATTAAATTTTTAGAATCAGGTTTGTCTCCTGATAATTTTGAGATTCCTCTCAGGGGAATGAAAAGTGAAGTGGGTTTGTTTTCTGAGAAAAATCTTCCCCTCCTAACTTCTGATGCTAAATTGTCGAAAGAATACGATGCTGTAATAGGTTCGCAGACTGTTCGTTGGGAAGGAGAAGAAGTTACTCTAACTCAATTGTCCCCAGTAATGCTTAAAACAGATAGGAAAAACCGTGAAAAGGCTTGGAAGATGGCAGCCAAGAGGAGACTTGAAGATCGTCAATCTATAAATGAAATATGGATTAAGATTCTTAAAACAAGAATGTCAATTGCAAAGAACTCAGGTTATGGCGATTACCGAGCTTGGAGATGGGAATATCTAAAAAGATTTGATTACACTCCAGAAGATTGTTTAACATTTCATAGATCAATAGAAAAGGTTATAGTTCCTTTAGCCGATAAATTACTCAAAAATCGTAAAGAAGCTTTGGGGTTAGAAAAA
>CEPL01016428.1_pt1 | contig 13381 bp, 25 predicted proteins | sample 530541 | NCBI WGS metagenome assembly CEPL01 (sample SAMEA2620339, study PRJEB7988) | marine metagenome | biome: marine biome (ENVO:00000447); feature: surface water layer (ENVO:00002042); material: "saline water (ENVO:00002010), including plankton (ENVO:xxxxxxxx)" | depth 5 m
AAAGACAACCTCCCGACAATGAATCAGGTTTCAGCTACATCTCAGTCTGACATTGAAATAGAGGAAGCATAGTTATGGACGGCAGAGACATCATACGTAAACCAATTGTTAGCGAAAAGTCATATGTTCTTATTGAAGAGAATGTCTATACTTTCGAAGTGCATCCAGAAGCAACTAAGCCTCAGATACGTGAAGCTGTCGAGCAGATTTTCGGGGTGCGCGTCACAAAAGTTAACACCCTAAACAGAAAAGGAAAGCGGAAAAGGAACCGAAAGAACTTTTCATACGGTAAACGCTCCGATCAAAAGCGAGCTCTCGTCACAGTCGCTGAAGGTGACTCTATTGAATTGTTTGATGTATAGGGGAAAAAGTGGCAATTAGAAGACGCAAACCAACAAGTCCAGGACGAAGATTCCAAACACAAGCTGACTTTTCAGAAATCACCAAAACAACACCTGAAAAGTCACTGACCAAGAGCAAACCAAAAACTGGTGGACGTAATAATTATGGACGCAAAACGTCACGTCATCGTGGAGGTGGCCATAAGCAACTGTATCGCCAAATTGATTTCCGCAGAGATAAAGCTGGGGTTCCTGCCACAGTCGCATCAATAGAATATGACCCGAATCGAACTTGCCGAATCGCCCTACTTCATTATCACGACGGAGAGAAGCGGTATATTCTTGCTCCTAATTCTCTTGAAGTGGGAGAGGTAATTCAGTCTGGACAAGGGTCAGAAATACGAGTCGGCAACGCATTGCCATTACGGTACATACCCGTAGGAACGGTAGTTCACAACATTGAATTGCGACCTGGTGGCGGCGGCAAACTAGCCAGAAGCGCTGGTTCTAGTGTTCAGTTGGTAGCTAAAGAAGGAAGGTATGCCACTTTACGTCTTCCAAGCACCGAAATGAGAAGGGTACCAATCGATTCCATGGCCACCGTTGGGTCCGTAGGAAATTCTGAACATGAACTCATAAAGATCGGTAAAGCCGGCAGGAACCGTTGGAAAGGGAAAAGACCCCAAACCAGAGGTGTCGCTATGAACCCAGTTGATCACCCGCATGGTGGGGGAGAAGGAAAGACTTCTGGAGGAAGACACCCAGTTTCTCCTTGGGGTAAACCAGAATCTCGAACACGAAGCAAAAAGAAACAATCTCAGAAACTAATCGTACGTCGTCGCCGAACAAGAGGCTCACGCCGGTAAAGGAACAATTATGCCTAGAAGCCTAAAAAAAGGACCATTCGTGGATTCACACCTCCTAAAGAAAATCGATGCGTTGAACGCTTCGGGTTCTAAAGAGGTAATCAAAACATGGTCAAGGCGATCAACAATAATACCTGACATGATTGGGCACACGGTAGCGGTTCATGACGGACGCAAACACGTACCTGTCTATGTAACTGAAACAATGGTGGGGCACAAACTTGGTGAATTTGCTCCCACAAGAACATTCAAGTTTCACGCTGGGCAGGAAAGAGGGGTCCGATAATTATGACGGCAACTAAAACTAACGAGAGACCCGGCACCCGAGCACAAATTAAATATGTCCGCTCCTCTGCATATAAGGTACGAGAAGTACTGAACCTCATTAGAGGTAAATCTTTCTTTGAAGCTACTAATATTCTTACATTCTCCGAACGAAGAATAAGCGACACCGTCCTTAAATGTCTCAATTCTGCTGCGGCCAACGCTGAGAATAACGATGATATTCCTGTAGAGGAACTATTTGTATCGGCATGCTATGCAGATGAAGGTCCAACCTTGAAAAGGTGGCGACCTCGTGCTCGTGGTCGAGCTACTCGAATCAGGAAACGAACCTGCCACATTACGTTAATTCTTGGAAGGTATTCTCCAGAAGAACTAACTGAACAACGAGACCGAGCGGAACTTAAAGGTAGCCAAACACAACAAAGCGCTGCCGAATCAAGAAAGAGAAGAGTAGCGAAGTCAAAGGAATCCGAACTCGAAAGCCAATCAGAAGAAGGTCAGTCTGAAGAGGATTCTGAGATACCTGCTGAAGCAGTTGAAGTTTCTTCAACAGAGCAGCAGGATACCGTTCAAGAATCAAGCGTTGAGTCTGAAGATAGTCCATACGGCGAAGGCTCTGCCTTTGCCCTTGAGGATGGGTCAGCGCCAAGTACAGATTATGTCATCAAGGCAAAAGTCTCAACAAAGATTTATCACCCCGAAGAATCATCTTTCTTCGGAAGAACAAAAGCTGACATCTGGTTCACTGACGCAGAAACTGCAGAAGCTGCAGGGTTTAGACTCCCGAATAGTATGCAAACTGTCGACGCGGACTCAGAAGAAGGCCAGATTGATAATGATGGGGAGAACGAATAATGGGTCAGAAAGTTAATCCATACGGATTTCGCTTAGGCGTCACTACCGACTGGAAATCAAGATGGTTTGCCGATAGAGAGTACGCTGACTTTGTCATTGAAGATTGGGAAGTTCGCAATTTCATAATGACCGAATTGCCTCATGCTGCAATCTCTCGAGTAGAGGTTGAAAGGACGAGAGATAGATTACGAATCGACGTCCATACTGCTCGCCCCGGAATCGTCATAGGTCGCAAAGGAGCTGAAGCGGATCGACTACGCGCTGGGCTAACAGAAATAACTGGAAATCAGAAAGTGCAGTTAAATATTCAAGAAATCAAACAGCCAGAGCTTGATGCAGCACTCATCGCTCAGGGTGTAGCAGATCAACTTGCCGGCAGAGTAGCGTTCAGAAGAGCCATGAAACGTGCAGTACAGAACGCACAAAAAGCAGGTGCACTTGGAATACGAGTACAATGCTCCGGAAGACTTGGTGGCGCAGAAATGTCAAGATCTGAATGGTATCGAGAAGGCCGTGTGCCACTGCACACACTTCGAGCAGATATTGACTATGGCTTTAGGGAAGCTCATACAACATATGGGCGAATAGGAGTCAAGGTTTGGATATATCGTGGAGATATTCTTCCCTATAAAGTTCAGGCCGAGGATAAAATTGACCGTGAAGCGGCTATGGCGGCAGGAGAAACTTCTGGCCCAAGCCAAGGCAAACAGGTAGTCTCATCATCTGCAGCACGAAACAAAGTCTCTAACGACAAAGAGGAATCTGAAGTTGAAGAGTTGACTCCACTGGTACAAGAAGCTGACCCTGAGTTTGAAAAGCTTCTTGATGAGGAAGAACAAATAGCAAAGTTGACAAACTCCAAGAACCAAACACCAATTTTTAGACCAGGAGAAGCCGACTAATGTTAATGCCAAGAAAAGTAGCGCACAGAAAACATCATCGCGGGCGCATGAAAGGTAACGCCAAAGGAGGCAATGAAGTTTCATTCGGCGATTTTGGTATTCAGGCTTTAGAGCCTGGATGGATTACTGCGAGGCAAATCGAAGCTGCTCGTATTGCTATGACTAGACACATTAAGCGCGGCGGTAAAGTTTGGATAAATATATTTCCAGATAAGCCAGTCACAGAAAAACCGGCCGAAACAAGAATGGGTTCAGGTAAAGGAAACGTGGAGCGCTGGGTTGCCGTAGTTCGTCCTGGACGAGTTTTGTTTGAGCTTTCTTACCCTGACGAAGAAATCGCAAGGCAAGCAATGAATCGCGCGATACAAAAACTTCCAATAAAAGCAAAGTTTGTTAGCAGAAAGGAAGGTTTCTAATGGCTAAAGATCTAAAAGATGTAAACGATGGAGACCTCATAGAAGCACTGAATGACTCAAAAGAAGAACTCTTTAATCTCAGATTCCAACTCGTGACTGGTCAACTTGATAACTACAGCCGAATAAAAGAGGTAAAGAAAGAAGTTGCACGTGCAATGACAGAACTGCGTGCACGGGAGATTGCGGCAGCGGAAGCACTGGAGAGTAACGATGACTGATCAAAACGAAAAGCGACCTAATCCAAGGAAAATAAGAGAAGGCCTTGTTATATCAACTTCAATGGATAAAACAGCAGTGGTAGCCATTGTTGATCGCGTCAGACATCGTCGCTACAACAAGACTGTTCAGCGTACAAAAAAACTTTTCGTTCATGATTCTGACAATGATCTTAATGTCGGAGACAGGGTCCGCATCCAAGAAACTCGGCCGTTATCGAAGAAGAAGCGATGGAGAATTCTAGAGATACTGGAGCGTGCCCGATGATACAACAAGAGTCACGTCTTAAAATTGCAGACAACTCTGGCGCAAAGGAAGTACTGGTGATCAAAGTCCTGGGAGGTTCCAAAAGACGTTATGGAGCCATTGGTGATATTTTTGTTGCAACAGTCAAGGATGCAATCCCAGGCGCGCAAGTCAAAAAAGGCGACGTTGTTAAATGCGTAGTCGTTCGAACCAAAAAAGAGAGCAGAAGAATGGATGGCTCTTACATACGTTTCGACGAAAATGCTGCGGTGCTAATCAACGAAGCGCGTCAGCCAAGAGGTACACGTATCTTTGGCCCCGTTGGAAGAGAACTGCGCGATAAGCAATTCATGAGAATCGTTTCACTGGCACCGGAGGTCCTTTAAATGAAGATTAGAAAAGGTGACAAGGTTGTTGTACTCGCCGGCAAAGATAAAGGCAAAGAAGGAGAAGTCTCATTTCTTTACCCTAAAGAAGGGAAACTTTTAGTCACAGGCGTGAATATTGCCAAGAAGCACCAACGTCCAACTAGAGAGACAATGCAAGGTGGAATCATTGACAAAGAAATGGCACTTGACGTTTCTAATGTGGCTATTGTCAGTCCTGAGGATGGAAAACCCACTCGCGTTGGATACCGATTCGATAGCAACGGAACGAAAGTAAGAATATGCAAGCGAACAGGAGCTGACCTCTAATGACGACATCACTAGTTCCGCGATTAAAAGATCAATACAATAACCAGATTCGAATGAAACTTAAAGATGATCTCGGTAAATCCAACATAATGGAAGTCCCTCAAATCACGAAGATTGTTGTAAACATGGGTGTAGGTGAAGCTGTTACGAGATCATCACTCCTCGAGGGGGCAATTTCTGATTTGAGTGTAATAACAGGTCAGAAGCCAATGCTAACTCGTGCAAAAAAATCAATAGCCGGATTTAAACTTCGCGAAGGAAACGCTATCGGAGCCAAAGTCACTCTTCGGGGTGACCGAATGTATGAATTTCTAGACAGATTAATCAATTTGGCGATCCCTAGGGTACGTGACTTTAGAGGCCTTTCCCCTAAGTCATTTGATGGAAACGGAAATTACACGTTTGGGGTAACTGAACAACTAATTTTCCCAGAGATTGATTATGACAAGATAGACGCAACAAGGGGTATGGATATAACAATCGTTACCTCAGCTAAGAATGATCAAGAGGGAAAAGCACTCCTTGATTCATTCTCATTCCCATTCAGAATAGAAGGACAAAATTAAACATGGCGAAAAAAGCTCTTATAAATAAACAGAAAAAAACACCAAAGTACAAAGTGCGCGCTTACACACGATGCAGGCGTTGTGGTCGCCCACGGTCTGTGTATCGCAAGTTCGGCCTATGCAGAGTTTGCCTTAGGGAATTAGCACATGCGGGAGATTTACCCGGCGTAACAAAGGCCAGTTGGTAGGAGGTGATTAGTAGATGACAATGACAGACCCAGTAGCGGATATGCTAACAAGAATTCGAAACGCTAACACTGCTATGCATGATGATGTCGCTATGCCCTCATCAAAGCTCAAAGAGTCGCTAGCAACCTTATTGCATAAGGAAGGGTACATTAATGCATTTAACGTCTCCGAAAATCAAGAGACGCCTGGAAAAACTTTAACTATAGAGATGAAGTACTCTCCAACGCGAGCACGTGTCATCTCTGGCATTAAGAGAGTATCAAAGCCAGGATTGAGGGTGTACTCAAAATCAACCGATATTCCAAGAGTCCTCGGAGGATTGGGAGTTGCAGTAGTTTCAACTAGTCAAGGATTAATGAGTGATCGGGAGGCACGGAAACGTCGAATGGGCGGAGAAATTCTGTGTTACGTCTGGTAAAGAGGGAAATATGTCACGTATAGGAAAGACACCAATTGAAATTACATCCGGCGTTGAAGTAGTAGTGACTGCTGACTCTGTTGAAGTTAAGGGTCCCAAAGGAACGCTTGCGCAAAGTATTCCAGAAGGCATTGAAGTCCAAAAAGAAGATGAGACTATCATCGTCAAACGAGATAACGATCTGCGTGAAACAAAAGCACTGCATGGACTTGTTAGATCCTTAATTAACAACATGGTCCAAGGAGTAACGGAAGGGTATCAAAAGCAGCTCGAGCTTGTGGGTGTTGGTTATCGTGCCCAATCAAAAGGAAGCAACGCTTTAGAGCTACAACTCGGCTTTAGTCACCCTGTTAAATATTCTGCACCAGAGGGGATAACATTAGAAGTCCCTTCCCAAACAGAGATCAATATCAGCGGAATAGACAAGCAAGTAGTTGGTCAAGTCGCAGCTGATATCAGAGCTCTCAAGAAACCAGAACCTTACAAGGGTAAAGGGATACGGTATGTTGGCGAGCACATACTACGCAAAGCCGGAAAGACAGCAAAGTAGGACGAAACTATGGTTAATGCAGCAAAGCACAAACGAGATGGGCGGATAAGGAGACATAACCGACTTCGAAGAAAAATACATGGGACAGGCACAAGGCCGCGTCTTGCTGTTTTTCGATCTAACCGTCATATTTCTGCTCAGATTATCAATGATGAGGAAGGGAAAACTATCGTTTCTGCATCAAGTCTTGAATCAGAAATACGATCAGGAAACACAGGGTCCAAAGAGGCGGCAACAAAAGTCGGCAAGCTTATTGGCGAAAGGGCTAAGACTGCTGGTATTTCTTCCATTGTTTTTGATAGAGGTGGACTGAAGTACCACGGAAGAGTTGCAGCAGTAGCTGAAGCAGCGCGCGAATCAGGATTGGAATTTTAATGGAAACGAATGAAGAAAAAGCACCAGGAGAACTACGAGACTCCCGAGTTATTCACATCAACCGAGTCGCAAAAGTTGTCAAGGGAGGGCGAAGGTTTTCTTTCACAGCACTCGTTGTAATTGGCGATGGTGAAGGCCGAGTTGGTCTTGGATACGGAAAAGCGAAAGAAGTGCCTTTAGCTATCCAAAAAGGAACAGAAGAGGCGAAGCGAAATCTATTCAGAGTTCCCACGGCAGGATCAACCGTTACCCACCCAATTATTGGAGAAAATGGCGCTGGTCGCGTAATGCTTAAACCTGCAGCTCCTGGTACCGGAGTAATAGCTGGTGGAGCTGCAAGGATCATCTTAGAGGAAGCAGGAATTCGTGATGTACTGTGTAAGTCGCTAGGTTCTCCAAATCACATCAACGTTGCTCGTGCAACTATAGATGGTTTACGAAACCTACAACGACCTGATCAAATTGCGAACCTCCGGGGTCTCGCTGCAGAAGAGTTCGTCCCAGGGGGAATGCTCACTGCATATAAAGAATCAGAGCGCACTGTTCGCGAATTGGAGAAGAACTAAAATGGCATTAAAAGTTACCCAAATCCGTTCATCAATAGGATCAAAACCAAAACAGAGAGGAACCCTTCGAGCGCTAGGTTTAGGGCGAATAGGAAAATCTCATACCCTACCTGACAAGCCTGAGATTCGTGGAATGATCAATACAGTTCCGCACCTCATTGAAGTCGAAGAAGTTTCTTAAGCAACATTTTTGAGAGGAATACCATGAAAATCCATGACTTACAGCCACCTGAAGGTTCGAACAGAGGTTCTAAACGCGTAGCCAGAGGAATTGGCGGAAAAGGTGGAAAAACAGCAGGAAGGGGATCAAAGGGACAACGAGCCCGAAATACGGTCCGAGTTGGATTTGAGGGTGGTCAAAACCCACTGCACCTCCGTCTTCCTAAACTACGGGGATTCAATAACCCGTTTCGCGTTGAGTATCAGGCAGTCAATCTTGACACAATCGCTGAAACAGGTATGACAGAGGTATCTCCAAGCTCATTACATGAAAAGGGACTAGTGAGAAAGAACTCTCTTGTCAAAATTCTTGGGCGAGGAGAAATTTCAACAAAAATTGACGTTTCTGCTCATGCCTTCTCAAAATCGGCTGAGGAAAGTATTACTGCTGCAGGTGGAACTGTCACTGTATTACCAAAACCTTGGGGCGAAGGCCGGCCACCTGCCAAGGGGAACGCATTAACCAATAGATGAGACCTAATTCTTATCAGCTAGGATAAATATATGGCAGCCAGTATCTTAAACATGTTTCGTGTTGAAGACTTACGAAATAAGGTCCTATTCACATTGGGAATGCTGGCCCTTTATCGTGTTGGCTGTTTTGTTCCCGCCCCAGGTATTGATATCGATGCGATTCAATTACTTAAGGAAACAACAGATGAAAATGGTGGTGCTTTAGCTTTCTTGCGCCTCTTCTCCGGAGGGGCTTTAACTCAGTTCGCAATCTTTGCGTTGGGTATCATGCCATACATTACAGCTTCAATCATCATGCAAATTTTAGGTGTCGTAATACCCCGAGTTGAGCAGTGGCAACAGATGGGGGCAGTCGGGCAAAGAAAAATCACACAAGCAACTCGCTATCTGACAATAGGTATTGCATTAATTCAATCAACCGCATTCGCATTCCTTTTCCATAATGGTGGAGGAGGATTCGGAAGCGCCCCAAGTAGCGGTACTCAACTAGATCTACTTCCAAAATTCACAGCCCCACGAGTAGCTCTTGTTGTGCTAACCCTTACCGCAGGTACCGCTCTTTTGATGTGGATGGGAGAATTAATCAGCCAAAAAGGCATAGGAAACGGAATGTCACTAATCATTTTTGCGTCCGTGGTTTCTGCTCTACCTAACCAAGGAGCTCTCGTCAGAACAGATGCCGGTATGGGCGGTTTGATCGGAGTGATCATACTGTTTGGTGCGATGCTGGTTGCTATTGTATTCGTAGAGCAAGGTCAAAGGCGCATACCCGTTCAGTTCGCAAAGCGTGTCGTAGGGCGTAAACAATACGGTGGTCAAAGTACCTACATACCTCTCAAAGTAAACCAGTCCGGGGTAATTCCGATCATTTTCGCCAGCTCGGTACTATATCTTCCACAATTATTGGTATCAGTCCTCCCATCAGATAACGACCCAGCAAATAAAACTTGGGGAGAATCGATACAAAGTTGGATTGACAGCAATCTAGTGGTCAGCGACAGCCCCTTCTATCTTCTTTTCTTCGGGTTGCTAATTGTCGGGTTTTCTTACTTCTATACTGCCATAACATTTGACCCAGTGAAACAGGCAGATAACATCCGAAAACAAGGAGGATTCATTCCAGGCATTCGACCCGGTCCTCAAACGGAGCGTTATTTGGGTAAAATTTTAAACCGTATAACGTTAGCTGGAGCAATTTTTATTGCTCTTGTAGCTCTAGCACCCACATTTATTTTGGCAAAAGTACTTGATCAAGGAAATGTAGGTCAGGTTTCTTTCGGTGGTATCTCTATATTGATTGCAGTTGGAGTTGCGCTTGAAACAATGAAACAAATTGACAGCCAACTTATGATGAGAAACTACGAGGGTTTCTTGAAATAACCACCATAAACAGAGGGATAATTCATGACACTAGGTATGGTCATTTTGGGTCGACAAGGTTCCGGGAAAGGAACCCAAGCAGTTCACATAGCGGAACAGTTTCAAATCGTTCATATTTCAACAGGAGATATGTTGCGGTCTGCTGTGCAAGAGGGAACCGAGCTTGGGCTTAAGGCAAAATCAATTATGGATTCGGGAGGACTCGTGACTGATGACGTGGTTAACGGAATCGTGGCAGAAAGACTTGCTAAAGATGATGTTCAGAACTCAGGATTCCTCCTTGATGGTTACCCTCGAACGGTTGGTCAGGCTACGGAGCTCAAACAATTGGTCGGCGATAGTCTCAAGCTTGCTATAAATCTAGATGTTTCAATTGAAGAGGTAACTCAGCGGATGATGAGCCGAGGTCGTGAAGATGACACTCCAGAAGCTATTGCAAGGCGACTTGAGTTATATGAAGCTGAGACAGCGCCTTTGATTGAATGGTTCGAAAATGAAAATATCTTATGTGTGATTGATGGTCTGGGTACTGAAATTGAAGTCCATCGGCGAGTAATAGAAGAAATACAGAGAAATATCTAATGATTCAAAAGATAACTAGAATCAAATCCCCTTTGGGTTGGGGAGTGACAGTAATGCCGGTAGGATTTTCATTTGGCTTTGCGCGCAGAAATACCTGTTCTCAAACCCATAATTAGTAAGGAGATAGACACTGGCTAAATCAAAAGAAGATGCAATTGTAATGGAGGGAACTGTAGTGGAACCGCTCCCAAATGCAATGTTTCGAGTAGAACTAGAAAACGGACATAAAGTCTTAGCTCACATTTCTGGCAAAATGAGAATGCATTACATTCGCATACTTCCAGGGGATAAAGTGCAAGTTGAACTTACACCGTACGACCTAGAGCGTGGTCGAATCACCTACAGATATAAATAAAGTCAAGTCTAAAAAGGATCCAATGAAAGTTCGAACAAGTGTCAAAAAAATGTGCGACAAATGCCGTGTCATTCGACGCAGCGGAGTTGTTCGCGTAATTTGTTCGGCTAACCCCCGTCACAAGCAAAGGCAAGGATAAGTATGGCACGTATTGCTGGTGTAGATATACCGAGAGAAAAAAGAGCTATTGTCTCCCTCACTTACATTTATGGAATTGGCAGAACGCTCGCATCTCATGTTTGCGAGGCGACAGACATTGATGAGAATACTCGTGTGATGAACTTGACTGACGAGGAAGTTGCTAAATTGCGTAGCTATATCGAAGGCGAACTACGTGTTGAGGGTGACCTGCGACGAGAAGTACAACAAGATATCAAGCGTAAAATGGAAATAGGTTGTTATCAAGGTATCCGTCACCGACGAGGTCTTCCTGTGCGTGGTCAGCGAACTCACACTAACGCACGCACGCGAAAAGGCCCCAAGAAAACAATTGCTGGCAAGAAGAAAGTTCTCAAATAATTATGGCCACTCAAAATTCTGGGGCTCGGCGCCCCAAAAAACGTGAACGTAAGAACATTTCTCACGGAGTCGCACATATCAAAAGTTCCTTCAACAATACGATCGTAACTATCAGCGATCAGCAAGGAAACGTTCTAGCTTGGGCTTCAGCTGGAAATGTGGGGTTTAAGGGTTCCAGAAAAAGCACCCCTTTTGCTGCTCAGTTAGCTGCTGAAGAATGCGCGAGAAAAGCTATGGACCACGGTATCCGAAAAGTTGACGTCGAGGTCAAAGGGCCAGGTTCAGGCAGAGAAACTGCAATTCGATCACTTCAAACAGCGGGAATTGAAGTTACTGGAATAAAAGATGTTACTCCGTTACCACACAACGGATGTACCGTCGTTAAGAGACGGAGGGTTTGATATGTCTAGGTATACCGGACCTAAAGCCCGAGTCTCCAGAAGGCTTGCAACTAACATATGGGGCACTAAAGGAGAAACTGACGCACTTGAAAAGCGTCCATACCCCCCAGGCGAACATGGCAGGACTGGACGTCGCGGAAATGCATCTGAATACAAAGTGCAGCTTCAAGAAAAACAAAAAGCCCGCTTCACTTACGGTTTAACTGAAAGACAATTCCGAAATATCTTTAAAGAAGCCAGCAGAAGAGAAGGAGTCACTGGCGATAACATGCTCCGATATCTTGAGCTTCGTTTAGATAATTTTGTATATCGATCAGGATGGGCTTCCACCCGCCCGCAAGCAAGACAGTTCGTAAACCATGGTCATGTCTCTGTAAATGGTAAGCGGGTAGATATTCCCAGTTACCGACTTCGGAAGGACGATGAAGTCACTTTGCGAGATAAAGCGAAAGGGATGATCGTCATTCAATGGAATAATGATGTTTTAGATCGTGAAGCCCCAGCATGGATTGAACTTGCTGATGATAGGCTTGGCGCAAAAGTTCGTGATCTACCAATACGAGAACAAATAGATATACCAATCCGTGAACAACTCATTGTTGAGTTATACAGCAAGTAATTAACAGACAAACAAAACCAGAGGTAAAAAAATGCTTTTGATACAACGACCAGAAATCAAGGCCTTAGATGAAGAGTCAGAGAATAAGCAAAGGTTCTTAATCTCCCCTCTAGAGCCTGGATTCGGACACACCCTTGGAAACTCATTACGACGTACCCTACTCTCCGCTATTCCAGGAGCTGCCATCACTCATGTTCTCTTTGATAATGCAATTCACGAGTTTGATGTCATAGAAGGAGTCATTGAGGATGTGCCAGATGTCCTCCTGAACATTAAAGATATTGTAGTGAGCTCTGAAAGCGAAGAGCCCGTATTGCTTCGTCTAGATGCAAACACACCAGGAGAAGTAACTGCAGCTCAATTTGTTGCAAATGCTGACGTAGAAATCCACAACCCAGAGCTTGTTATAGCAACCTTAAATGGGTCTGGGTCTCTAGGAATGGAAGTTACTGTTCAACGAGGAAGAGGGTATATCTCAGCAGACGCTAACAAAGAAGGGAATACCTCAACTACTCAAGTAGCAGTTGATTCAATATTCTCGCCCGTTCGACGAGTTACCTTTAGTATTGAACCCACAAGAGTTGAGCAATCAAATGATTTTGATGCTTTGACTATAGAAATAGAAACTGACGGATCCATGGCACCTGCGGATGCATTTGCATCAGCAGGTGGAACTTTGGGCAACCTTGTCCAGTTGGTTGCGGATTGGAGCGAAGAACCTCAAGGACTTGAACTAACTGAAGTCGTGACAGGAACATCAGGATCTCCAGATCTTGAACTCCCTATAGAAGACCTAGAATTGTCAGAACGACCAAGTAATTGCTTAAAGAGAGCTCAAGTCAATACCATCGGCGAACTTCTCCAGAAATCAGAAGCAGACCTCCTAGCTATCACTAACTTCGGTCAAAAATCACTAGATGAGATAATTGACAAACTTGATGAGCGAGGCTTAGCGCTCGCTCTCAGAGACTAGGATTCACAATGCCAGGGAGACCAAAAAAAGGAAGACGGTTTGGTGGGAGCTCAGCACATCAAAAAGCGATAATGGGTAATCTGGTAGCTTCACTGATTGCTGCGGAGGCAATCGTAACCACCGAAGCCAAAGCCAAAGCTATGAGACCTGTAGCAGAGAAGATAATAACGAAAGCAAAAAAAGGCGGTTTGCATAACCACCGGCAAATTATAGCTTTCCTTCGTGATCAAGAAATTGCCGATAAGTTAATGGAAGACGTTGGACCTAGATATGCTGACCGACCAGGTGGCTATACTAGAATTCTAAAAATGGGTCCTCGTTATGGAGATAATGCCCCAATGGCAAGAATTGAACTTGTTTAATTGACCCGTCA
>CEPL01019920.1_pt1 | contig 13381 bp, 8 predicted proteins | sample 530541 | NCBI WGS metagenome assembly CEPL01 (sample SAMEA2620339, study PRJEB7988) | marine metagenome | biome: marine biome (ENVO:00000447); feature: surface water layer (ENVO:00002042); material: "saline water (ENVO:00002010), including plankton (ENVO:xxxxxxxx)" | depth 5 m
CTCCCCCTGGTCGTGGTGGTAGAGGGCCATCTTCAGAAGCGCAGCGCGGCGGTCCAAATATGCAAAGGCGCAGGCAAGCTAATTCGGGACCCTCAAAAAATGATACTGGATCGTTTGGGGGGCCAAGGGGGACAAGGCCTACAGGAGGACCCGTTGCAGATTTCTTGCCTAAACCCGGACAGGGAGGAAAGCCATCTGCTGGAAAACCTAGTGGCGGAAGACCTGGCGGACCTAATCAGCGCCCCCAGAGAAAGAAAAAAGGGAGAAGGCGCAGGCGACAAGAAGAGCTTCAACCGATGGACACGCCAGCGTACACCCCTGAAGACGCTCCGGTCCCTGAAGGAGAAGTAGTTATTGAACGCGCTTCATCCTCAATAGATGTAGCTCCAAAACTAAACAGGAAAACAGCAGATCTCGTCAGATTCCTAATGGAGCAGGGGGAGATGGTCACTGCAACACAGTCACTGACGGACGACATGATCGAACTTTTCGCTGCGGAGATTGGCGCTGATGTCCGGCTAGTTAACCCCGGCGAAGAACAAGAAATTGAATTACAAAAGAAATTGGGAAAAACCCTGATAAGGGATGATGATGACTCGATCCTAAGTCGCCCACCAGTCATTACTGTCATGGGGCACGTGGATCATGGGAAAACGAAACTACTTGATCAAATCCGGCAAGCAAACATTGTTGCTGGAGAAGCAGGAGGCATCACCCAACACATCGGTGCATATCAGGTAACTCTTGATGGGAATACTCTAACCTTTATAGACACACCTGGTCACGCTGCCTTCACAGCAATGAGGGCAAGAGGCGCAGAAGCTACTGACATAGTCGTGTTAGTTGTTGCCGCAGATGATGGGGTTATGCCACAGACAATAGAAGCAATTAGCCATGCAAAAGCAGCAGGAGTCCCAATAATCGTAGCCGTTAATAAAATAGACCTTGAAGGAGCAGATCCACAAAGAGTTCTCGGCGAACTAGCAGAGCATGAACTGGTTCCTGAGGCGTGGGGTGGCGACACAATTGTTGTTGAAATGTCTGCTCTGGAGAACATAGGAGTAGATGACCTTCTGGAAAATCTCAATCTAATCGCTGAGGTCGAAGACCTGAAATCCTCAGCAAAAGGGCGAGCTTCTGGCGTTGTTCTAGAATCACATCTTGATATCGGCCGTGGACCCGTCGCTACAGTTTTAGTCCAACAGGGAACGCTCTCGGTCGGTGATCCAATAGTAGCTGGACCCTCGTGGGGAAGGGTACGAGCCCTTGTCTCAGACACAGGGGACCAAGTACATGATGCAGGGCCATCATGCCCAGTCCAAGTTTTAGGAATGTCGGATGTTGCTATTGCCGGCGACGAGTTTATTGTCGCCCCAGATGAACGAACCGCAAGAGATGTAGCTGATACACGCGAACATTATCAGAGAGTCGCAACCATAGGAAGAGATTCTTCAGCAGGTTCAGGTGGCGGCCGTCTAGAAGATTTATTCAGCCAGATAAGCACTGGTGAGCAAGCAACGCTCAATTTGATTTTGAAAGCTGACGTAAATGGATCTCTCGAAGCTGTCAGAGAAAGCATCAGAAAATTAGAACGAGAGGAAGTCAAAGTATCTTTCGTTCATGCCGGGGTAGGAGCTATAACTGAAAACGATATTCAGCTAGCCGCAACGTCCAATTCCACAGTACTTGGTTTCAATGTGCGACCAGACCGAAAAGCGCGCGAAATGGCAGATCATGAACAAGTCGAAATTCGCAACTATGAAATTATCTACAAACTTCTTGAAGATATTGAATCAGCAATGGTGGGTATGCTTGTGCCAGAGTTCGAGGAAATCGTAACCGGAGAAGCAGAAGTAAGAGAGATTTACAGGGTTCCGCGGATAGGGGCTATCGCTGGATGCTATGTACTTGATGGCAAGATTACACGAGGCTCGAAAGTACGATTCCTTCGAGAAGGCACAATAATATGGAAAGGTGAAATCGCCTCACTTAGACGATTCAAGGATGATGTGCCTGAGGTAGCAGCTGGATACGAATGCGGTATCGGCCTTTCGGACTTCCAGGACCTAAAAGATGGAGACATCATCGAAACCTTTGATGAAAAGCAGATAGAAATTACCTAAGACGAAATTCAAATTCACCACCGGAATGCCAAAACGAAGAACAAACCAAAAGAGAGACTACCAACGAAGCGACCGCCTCAACGAATTACTTCGCGAGGTTCTAGCCCAGGAACTTGATCGAATCAATGATACAGAATTGGGTCTCGTCAGCATTACTTCTGTCCAAGTAGACAACGAATTAACCAAAGCCAAGGTCTACTTATCATCGCTTGATGAAGAAGAACAGTTAGTGCAGAAAGTAAGTCGACACAAAGGAAAATTCCGCAAGGCTATCGGTGACCAAGCAAGAATCCGGAGAGTTCCTGAGCTCGAATTTATTCTTGATCCATCAATCTCAGCGAGTACTAGGATTGACGACATTCTGGCTAATATACATGCCACCGAAAAGCCCAATGATCATGACACAAACGACAACTAAACACGGCTTTGCAATCGTAGACAAAGAAACTGGTTGGACTAGTCATGACGTCGTAGCTAAAGCTAGGGGTACTTTTGGAATAAAAAAAATTGGTCACTCAGGAACACTAGACCCCCCAGCTACTGGCGTTCTAATTCTGGGTTTAGGGAACGCCACTAGGTTATTGAGGTTCATAACTGACTTGCCGAAAGAATATGAAGCCACGATGGTGATCGGCACAGAAACAAGTACCTTAGATGCTGAAGGGGAAGTTCTCAGGAAGACAAACAAAAAACCCTCACTCAAAGAACTTCAAGCAGCATCAAAAGATTTTGTTGGGGCAATAAAACAAATCCCACCTATGGTTTCAGCAGTAAAGGTGCAAGGAAAACGACTTTATGAAATAGCACGCGAGGGAAAAGAAATTACTCGCGAGCCAAGGACAGTTGAAATACACGAACTATCAATATCTGATGGACCTAGAAATAATGTATTCACGCTAAAAGTTAAGTGCGGATCAGGAACTTATATACGTTCTCTTGTCTCAGATATCGCCCAACAAGCTGGATCTCTAGGGCATGTAGGAACTCTCCGAAGAACAGCAATCGGCTCTCACAATGAAATTGATGCTTCACGGATTGAGAAAGCAGTAATCATCGAACTAACCGAAGGACTTAGAGACTACGAAATGATTCAAGTCAATGACACGATGAAAGAACGCATAAAAGTTGGAGCAGTAGTAAGAACTGAAGAACTCTCCCCGGTGAAAAGCCAAGGGCCTTGGGTTATCGTAGATTCGGAGCAAAACCTGCTAGCCATGTATGAAAACTTTAAAACCGGTACTTTAAAACCAGCAGTTGTATTGCCTCAGGAGAATTAAGACATGGGCGAGATCCAAATCATCAGCGACAACAACGCAATTCCCGAAAGCGTTGATCGAACAGCTGCCTCAATAGGAGTCTTCGATGGCGTTCACAAGGGTCACCAAAAACTCTTGGATCTGGTTAAAAGCAAATCAATATCAGACGCCATACCATCGGTTGTAATAACTTTTGACCAACACCCCACGGAAGTAACAAGTCCAGAAAACGCTCCTAAAATACTCACCCCATTATCAAAGAAAATACTATTACTAGAAGAATTAGGAATTGATTATGTGTATGTCCTTGCATTTAACGAAAGCAGAGCATCAACTCCAGCTGTGAAATTCATAAAAGAAATCTTCGTAGAATCGGTAAGAGCAAAAACAATTTTTGTCGGAGAGGATTTCAGATTCGGCCACAAAAGATCCGGGAACGTTGATCTACTTAAATCCGAGGGCCAAGCATTAGGCATCTCAGTAAATGGGGTAGGTCTTTTCAATTCTGACTCATCCAGTGAAGAGCCCATCTCCTCAACTTCGATAAGAAAGCATTTAAAAGATGGAGACTTAGCTCTAGCCAATGAAAAGTTAGGAAGACCGTATTCCATATCGGGCAAGATAGTTTCCGGTGATCAACGTGGACGGGCTATAGGCTTCCCAACAGCGAATTTTGAGCTTGACGAAAAAATAGCGTTGCCATCAGATGGGGTTTACGCTGCTACGTACCTAAGCAACGATGGAACCAAAAGAATAGCTGCAGTCAATATAGGCAAACGACCTACATTCTCCGATGGAACGAAATCGATTGTTGAGGCACATCTACTGGATTTTGTAGGTGATTTATACGGGGATGACGCTACTCTTATCTTCCATGAAAGAATTCGCCCTGAAAGAAAATTTGCTGGACTTGAAGAATTTCAGCTTCAATTAGAAATTGATATAAGTCAAATAAGGGAATTATTGACCTAATCACTAACTAATAAGTTGGGTTTTCTAACAGGCAAGGTAACCTTTCCTATGTCACAAAAGTGATGAATTGCTTGATTGAGCGGTAACCGCCATGAAGGCAGGGTCAGAAACCCAAAGGAAATAAATGGCAGCAAATCTTACACCCAAAAATGAAACTATTGAGGAGCACAGACTTCATGACTCTGATACTGGGTCCCCTGAAGTGCAAATAGCTCTTCTAACCGACAGAATCAATCATCTAACTGAACATCTCAAATCACATAAAAAGGATCATCACAGTCGCAGAGGACTATTAATGCTCGTGGGTCGCCGACGAAGAATGCTTGACTACGTCAAGGATAACGACATTGAACGGTATAGAAGTATCATCGCAAAATTAGGATTGCGACGTTAAAGCCAGCCTTTGGTGTAGAATTTAAAAAACTAAATAAGGTAACTGAAAACCAGCATCGAAAAGATTAGCTGCCAGTTGAAAGCGCCTAACTAACTTAGACGTCTTCAACTGGGAAGCTGAACTCCGATGTTGCTGCCCAAAGGATCGTCCTTGGGTGAAATAATACGAGGGATAACCTCTAAAGGAGTTAAACATGGCTGATGCCATAACAGTCAGTGGCGCAATTGGCGCTGAAGATAAAATAATGAAACTTGAAACCGGAGTGCTGGCCAGGTTAGCCAATGGGGCAGTGGTCGTCAGCGTAGGGAAGACAACAGTGCTCGTCACTGCCACAGCAAACAAAAGTGCTAAACCAGGAACGGATTTTTTTCCGCTAACCGTAGATTTTGAAGAGAGAAGTTATGCGGCAGGTAAAATCCCTGGTTCTTTTTTCCGACGTGAAGGAAGAGCAAGCGAATCAGCAATTCTTGCATGCCGACTTACAGATCGCCCGTTGCGTCCACTTTTCCCAGATGGATTCCGCAACGATGTCCACATCGTTGCCACAATATTAGGCGCTGATCAAGAAAACCCCTATGACGTCCCAGCAATAAATGCTGCATCTGCAGCACTGTGTATTTCTGATATTCCTTTCCAGGGACCCCTTGGATGCGTCAGAATAGCCTTTGATCAAGACGGCGAATGGATTTCCCACCCAACCTACGAAGAAGGGGAACTCTCAACATTTGAGATGGTTGTTGCAGGAAGATTACTCGAAAACGGTGATGTAGCTGTCATGATGGTTGAAGCCGGTGGCACAGAAAATGCGTGGAGTTATTACGAAACGGGCGCACCAAAAGTAGATGAAAAAGTCTTAGCAGCTGGACTTGAATTTGCAAAGGAACCAATCAAACAAGCTATTGCGCTTCAGGAAAAATTGATCGAGAGCGCAGGAGAAATTTCAAAGATGGAAGTCACTCTTGCAGTAGATTACTCCGAAGAAATCATGGAAGCTGTCAAAGAAGTAGGTTCTGGGTTATTGGCAGAAAGTCAGACAATCGCTGATAAAACTCAGCGTGCTGAAGCAGAGTCTCAAGCAGCCTCTTCGGTGTTAGAAGAAGTCCTAAAACGTTTTGATGAAGAGGTTAATGCCGAAACTCAAATAAAGGCAGCGATTCGGTCATTGACAAAAGAACTTGTGCGAAAGCGAATTGTTGAGGAAGGTCTGAGAATTGATGGAAGAACTCCAGTAGATCTTCGACAGCTTTCCTCTGACGTTGGCATCCTCCCAACAGCTCATGGATCAGGGTTATTCCAGCGTGGGGAAACTCAGGTTCTAAACATAACAACACTGGGGACCAAGCGAATGGATCAAATGATTGATGGAATTGATCCAATAACGCGAAAGCGATACATGCATCACTACAATTTCCCTCCATTTTCTACAGGAGAACCAGGATTTATGAGAGGACCAAAGCGACGAGAAATAGGACACGGCGCACTAGCCGAAAGAGCGTTATTACCTGTAATCCCTAGCGAAGAAGAATGGCCGTATACGCTCAGGCTAGTTTCTGATGTCATGTCATCGAACGGATCTACTTCAATGGCCTCAGTTTGCTCTTCAACGCTTTCCTTGATGGATGCTGGTGTTCCTATTAAAGCCCCAGTCGCTGGTATAGCCATGGGTCTTGTCTTTTCTGAAGGAAAATATATAACGCTTACCGATATTCTCGGGGCTGAAGATGCCTTCGGGGATATGGACTTTAAGGTAGCAGGAACCTCTGATGTGATAACAGCACTTCAACTCGATACGAAAATAGAAGGAATTCCAGCGGATGTGCTCGCCTCTGCACTAGATCAGGCAAAAGACGCGCGAATGGAGATCCTAAGCGTTATGAACGCAGCCATTGCAGAACCTAGAGATGACGTTCGGGATGTAGCTCCAAAAATAATAAGCTTTGAAATCCCAATGGATAAAATAGGTGAGGTTATCGGTCCGAAAGGGAAAGTAATTAACGCAATTCAACAAGAGACCGGAGCGGAAGTTATCGTTGATGACGATGGAGTCATGGGATCTGTTTCTATAGCAGGAACCGATCGAGACGCTGTTTATGAGGCTCAAAGGCAAATCAATCTAATCTTAGATCCACCTACGGCTGATGTCGGGGGAGTTTATGCTGGAAAAGTTGTCAATATTACAAATTTCGGGGCTTTTGTTAACATTTTGCCTGGACGAGATGGCCTGCTCCATATTTCAAAAATAGGTGGCGGGAAAAGAATAAAGCGAGTGGAAGACGTCCTAGATTTGGGTCAAGAAATTGAAGTCAAGGTTGAAGATATAGATCCAAATGGGAAGATAAGCCTTATTCTCACCGGTGAAGTCCAGCAGAATGAGAACCCAAACGAGGATCAAGAGAATTCCAAAGAAGAAACTTCCGCTAAAAAAGAGTCGGAAAAGCCCTCAAGTTTTGAAGACGAATTCGAAGAAAGCTTAGCTGAGGAGCTCGGAGAACTAGGGCCTGAGGCTATAGGTGGAAATCAGCAACGAAACAGAAACCGGAAAGGGAAAGGTCGGGGTGGCAGAAGATAGGGTCTGCCGTCACTCTTCTTGCTAAATAAAAGCTAATCTGTGACCGGCATGGCAATATTGGGTTATGGCAAATTTAGATGTAGGCGTTTTCGGTGCAGCGGGCAAGATGGGTGCTATAACCTGTCAAGCGATTAACAACAGCGACTCTATGACGCTCTGCTTAGGAGTAGATTCAAATCAAGTTGGAACACTCATTCCAAATACCTCACTTCAAATACAAGGAACGGTGGAGAGTCTGGAAGGCATTGACGTAATGGTTGATTTCACTGTGGCAGAAGCTGCCATGGAAAACCTGAAACTTGCAGCACAAGCTGGCGTCCACGCCGTAGTCGGAACGAGCGGAATCAACGAGGAACATGTTGCGGAACTGACAAAGATATTCACCAAAAGCAATTGCATAGTAGTTCCAAATTTTTCCATCAGTGCGATACTTCTAATGCACCTTTCTGAAATCGCTACACCTTACTTTTCAACTATTGAAATAATAGAATTTCACCATAACAACAAGATTGACGCCCCTTCAGGAACCGCTCTAGCTACAGCAGAAAAAATTTCCCAGAACATGACTGAAGATCTTCGGGACCCAACTACTGATTTAGCTCTAGAGGGTGCAAGAGGAGCCAAAGCACAAGGAAACATTCCTATCCATAGTGTCAGAATGGAAGGAATGCTTGCTCACCAAGAGGTCATTTTTGGAACTACAGGGCAAACATTGACGATAAGGCAAGATAGCAGTGATAGGTCGTCGTTCATGCCTGGCGTGCTTTTGGCCATCAAGGGAGTTCCTAACCTCACTGGTGTCAATATCGGACTCGAAACTTTGATGGATGTCTAAGAAAATCTTCACAACCATACTGGTAATCTTTGCGGTTCTTGCAATGATTTTTTTGGGTTTCTGGCAACTTGATCGTCATTCGCAGAAGTCTGACATTAATGAGAGGATAAGTGCGAGGTTAGATAACGAGCCACTTGGTCTTGTAGATATAGACAAACTAAAGAGCTATGAAATCATTGAAATAGAAAGAGATTTTGAATACAGAAGCATTGCTATTACAGGTAAATATATACAAGAAGATAGCGTCCTGATCAGGAATCGAACATATAACGGAGTTCCAGGGTTTTGGTTATTGACTCCTTTCCAACTCTTGAACAACCAGATCATTGTTGTCAATAGAGGGTGGTTACCCATTTCAGCTGAAAATTATATTGACTTAAATACTTCAGCACTTGACCTCACAGGAATTTTCAGAAAAGCGGAATTAGCGAAAGGACTCCAACGATCTGATGCCAGTCAAGGGGTCCTGAAAAGTCTCGCTAGGCCAGATTTAGCACGATACGAAGACCAACTGGGCTATGAAATATTTCCAATGTATATCCAGCTAAGTAGCCAAAGCCCACAACAAGCTGACGGCTTCCCTCAAGTACTCGACATACCAAAGTTCAGCGAAGGGCAACATCTGAGTTACGCAGTACAGTGGTTCATCTTTGCCAGTATCGCAGCGATAGGCTACCCACTAGTCCTATGGAGTTATTCAAAAAGTAAGGGGACAAAAAAACGAAAAGAATCAGACATTCCAGTTGACTACCTCTAAAAATGAAGAGGGAGAACATATACGCTGCTAGCCTCAGGTATGAAGAAAGGATTAATATGTCCAGATTTGGAAAAGTTCTCACAGCAATGGTCACACCCTTCACCAGCTCAGGTGATCTTGACCTTGACGAAGCCGGACGCCTTGCACAGTGGCTTATTCAAAATGGGAATGATGGACTTGTTATCGCAGGTACAACTGGTGAATCACCAACACTTACTCACGATGAGCAAATTGCACTAATTGAAGTAGTCGTAAATTCGGTAGACGCTCCAGTAATAGCAGGAACCGGTAGTAACGACACTAAAGCAGCCATTGAGCTTACCCAGCGAGCTCAAACAGTGGGGGCATCAGGCATCCTTAGCGTCACCCCTTATTATAACCGACCCTCACAGCAGGGCTTACTTCAACATTTCACTAGAATCGCCGAATGCACGGACCTTCCAGTGATGCTGTACGACATTCCTATCCGGAGCGGAAGAAAAATCGAAACTGAAACGATCCTGGAACTAGCACATAATCTCAAGAATGTCGTAGCGCTCAAAGATGCTGCCGGGGACCCATCGGAAACAGCCTCCCTGCTTTCTCAATCACCTGACGGGTTTGAAATTTACTCAGGCGACGACTCACTAAATTTAGCGCTCCTTTCAATTGGTGCCTCAGGAGTAGTCGGAGTTGCAACGCATTGGACAGGCGTTGAACATCAAAACTTGGCGCACGCAATAACAAGCGGAGACTACGAAACAGCAAAGAAAATCAATCAATCCCTGCAAGATTCTTATGCCTTCGAATCAACTCTTGAGGCACCTAACCCTATCCCGACAAAAGTAATGATGAATCTCCTCGGATTCAACGTCGGGCATGGAAGGCCACCTATGGATACAGTTCCTGAAGACCTTGTAGAAAAAGCCCAAAGTATCGTTTCGGCTACAATTGTCGGATCCCAAATGGGTTTCGCATAAATTGTTAATATGACTGACCTAGTCTCAATTACTTTTTTAGGCGGGCTTGGGGATATCGGAAGAAACTGCGCTGCGATAGAATCCAAAAATCAAATTCTGCTGCTGGATTGCGGTCAGCTTTTCCCAGACGAGATGATGCCAGGAGCGCAATCAGTGCTTCCAGACTTCAGTTACCTTAAGGATCGTAGCGAGAAAATTGTAGGTTGCATAGCTACGCATGGACATGAGGATCATATTGGAGCGCTTCGGTATGCATTAGATATCAGCGAATTTCCCATTTACGGATCTGAATTTACATTGGGAATGATTCGGCACAGACTGAGCGAAGCAAACATGCTTCACAAGACTGACTTGGTAGCGGTAGCTGATGGTGAAACGATCAGTATCGGCGACTTCCGTTGTGAGTTCTTGCCAGTAACGCATTCAACACCTAAAGGATTAATTTCAGCAATCCGTACTCCTCAAGGACTTATTTTGCATTCAAGTGACTTCAAGTTGGACAACAACCCTGTGGATGGAAGAGTCACAGACCTCGACCGTATCGCCGCTTTGTCTAAAGACCCTGGAATTCGACTTCTACTGTGCGATTCGACCAATGCAGAGCTCAGCGGCTCTAGCATCTCCGAGTCAGAAGTAGGCGATGGATTGGAAGAAATATTCATGAAATTTCAGCATGAGCGAATAATCGCAACATGCTTTTCAAGCCACATACATCGAATCCAGCAAATTATAGACATATCAAAAGAGCAGGGAAGAAAAGTAGCTACTCTGGGATTCTCAATGGAAAGAAACATATCCCTAGCGAGAAGCCTAGGTGTCATTTCAGTATCAGAAGATGATTTAGTGGATATTTCTGAAATTGAAACTTACCCTAAGAATCAAATTTGCGTCATCAGTACAGGATCTCAAGGTGAACCAAGATCATCCTTAAATTTATCGGCTCAGAATTCAGGGAAATGGCTACGCATTGATGAGAATGATGTAATCATTTTCTCATCAAGAACCATTCCGGGGAACGAGAAGCGAGTCGCTCGTCTAGTAAATAATCTCGTTAGCCTGGGAGCCTCAGTAGTTAATGATGAAAATCTCAACACACACACATCAGGACATGGGCAGCGCGAAGAACTTAGTGAACTCCATAAGGCGGCTAACCCGGAATGGTTTATTCCTGTGCATGGCGAGTTACGTCACCTAGTGGCACACAGGGAACTCGCAATAGAGATCGGGACTAATCCAAAGAATGCACTACTGGCTACCGATGGGGACCAAGTCGTTATGGAAGATTCAGGACTAACAGTTAACAGAAACAAATGCCAGGGGCACTATATCTTTTCACAAGGATCTATCGTTGAAACTCGACATGACCTATTCAAGGACCGCAATATTCTAGGGAAAGAGGGTTGTGTCATAGCAAGAGTCTCAATAAGCGAAAAGGACAAAACATTAATAGGGGCTCCATCAGTTATTAGCAAAGGATGGCTCAGTGCAGATATATCAGAGCGCCACGAGCAAGAAATTGAAGACCAACTATCCTCCGAGCTGAAAACATTTCTTAAGAACCGAAAAGAGCTGACACAAGAAGTTTTAGAACAAAAAGTTAGGCGAGTCACCGGATCAATGGTCAATGACTCCACAAAACGGCGACCAATGATTATTCCTCTTGTTGATATTTTGCCCTAACTTAACCACTCTCTTAAGTTAAAGTTCAATGCCCGCTATGACTAAATTATCGGCGCTTTAGTGTTACCGTTGGTGTATTGTGGCTAAATCAAAAAAACAAGAAAAACCTGCGAAAAATAGTCAAAAAGACGACAAGCGAAAATCAAAAAAATCAACAAATCCTGCTAGCGGTATTTCCTCTGATAACTCTAATCAACAGGTAAAGCAAAAGAAATCTGCAGTTAGTGCTCTCAAAGGATCACTGAAATCAGCTTTTGGAGGGCATAAATCAGACTTAATAAGCCTTGGGCTAATAGTAATAGGGATCGTCGCTGCTTTAGGCCTATATTTTGATACCGCAGGTATAGTCGGGCAGGTCATTGGTCCTTGGCTTTTTCGTGCTCTATTTGGATACACAGGTTTCATCGCCCCTGCCGCTCTTATGTTCGGAGGACTCTACCTGATTTTTGAATCTCCAACTACTCATTCTGAAGATCATCAGGGTGACCAAACTTCAAGAACCGCTTCAATCCTTATAGGAACTTTACTAATTTTCATTACAATCTGCGGCATTAGCCATATAAATACAAGCGCCAATTCATATAATCTCTCAGACCTTAGCGAATTAAAGAAAGGTGGTGGGATCCTCGGATATATAGCTGGAGCTCCACTTCGAGCAGCCTTTGAACAGGTTGGGGCAGTCTTTATCCTAATCGCCGTCGGTTTTATAGGGATCATCCTAGTGACCGGAATGACATTCAAGGAAGCTCTTTCACGGTTATGGCGCCTGACTAAAACTATCTTGTTAAAGGTAGCTAATTCAGTGAGACTTGCTATGGGCGAAACTAAAGACGAAATAGCTCAACGAACAGGAACACCAGAAAACCCAGTGATTCAAATTGACGGCGAAGCGCGCCTCTTGAACGAAACCAAAAGAAATGGCCGGTCAGGCAAAGACAACGACAAAGAAAACTCAACAGCTAAGTCTAAGGAAGAGGAGAATCCGGCTCAGCAAAAGGAAAAAGAAGATTTACATAAAAGAAAAGAAACATCTGAGGACTCAATCACTACCACTGAGCAACTCGAAATAGAACTCGGCCCAGCCGCAAAGGGTTCGATTTGGAAACTGCCTTCTGAAAAAATCCTCGCTCGTTCAACTTCCCAAGACATCAATGAAAATCTTGTTGAAGAAAGAGGGCGTGTACTTGAAAGGGCCCTTGCTGCACACGGAGTGGAAACCAGGCTCGTGGGTATGGTAGTTGGCCCTACTGTTACAAGGTACGAATTAGAACTTGGGGAAGGCGTAAAAGTTTCACGCGTTACATCATTGAATAAAGACATTGCATACGCAATGGCATCTGCAGACGTGCGCATCTTAGCGCCGATACCTGGAAGGCAGGCGATAGGAATAGAAGTGCCAAATAATGAGCGGCAGATTGTTGCTCTAGGAGATGTTCTAAGCTCTGTTGAAGCTAAAAGAGCAACTCATCCGCTAGACGTAGGTGTGGGAAGAGACATAAATGGTAAATCTATCGTTATGAACTTATCAAAAATGCCTCATATCTTAATCGCCGGTGCAACAGGAGCTGGCAAAAGCTCATGTATCAATAGCATTGTTACCTCGGCGTTAATGCGCTCAACCCCTGAAACTTTACGGATGATACTTATAGATCCAAAAAGAGTGGAAATGTCACAATACGAACGAGTTCCACATTTACTCACCCAACCAGTTGTAGACCCTAAGAAAGCGGCGAATGCACTCCAATGGGCTTGCAGAGAGATGGATAGACGATATGAATTACTGGCTGAAGTTAAATTTCGAGACATCACCGGGTACAACGCCGCTTACGATAAAGG
>CEPL01023743.1_pt1 | contig 13341 bp, 16 predicted proteins | sample 530541 | NCBI WGS metagenome assembly CEPL01 (sample SAMEA2620339, study PRJEB7988) | marine metagenome | biome: marine biome (ENVO:00000447); feature: surface water layer (ENVO:00002042); material: "saline water (ENVO:00002010), including plankton (ENVO:xxxxxxxx)" | depth 5 m
TTCTTGTGGAGGAGGAACACCTTCTGGCAACTGAGGTTCTGGACCTTTTGGTAAGGTAACAGGCTCAAGCATCATGTCATCAGGGGAGACTAAATCTTCTTGTACAACTTCCTTATCTCTTTCAGGAAACATTGCTTCTGTAAGTTTTGCTACTCTACCTTTTCTGGCTTCAACATCAGGAGGAACTGTAGATGATACAGTTTCTTCAACAGGAGTTCGAGCTATAGGTTCAGCAGAATCTAAAGCTGGTTTTTGTGGCTTAACAACCTCATCCAGCATTGCATCATCTGGAGAAGTTATATCATCTACAGGTCTAGTCTTTTTTTTTAAGGTGTCATATTTGCCAGAAGCAGAGTGAATAGGTGAGCCAATAGCTTTATCTATTGTAGCCCCATCAGCGGTTGTATAGGAAAACAGACTTCCTGTACCTCTTTTAACTACCTTCAGGCCAGTTATTTGTGGAAACTCTAACTCTCTTGCAACATAGTTATATATATCGAAACGCCTGTTTCCAAGACCACGCAAAGCACCACGTTTACCTGTTTCTGGATCATTAGCAGCAACTACATCTAATGTTTCACTCATAGCATCTTGGTAACGACCTTCTCTTAAAGCAGTGGTAAATCCTTTAAATCGAGTGATATTACCACCATTATATGCAAGGTCTACAGCAGCCATCTTTACGCTGTCAGGCCACTCATCATAGTTATCAAACTGCTTACTTATCTGTTCTGCATTCCAAATAACATATTCTCTAGCAAGTTCTTTATCTTCCATTTCACTTGCATTAAGACCCTTATTTCTCAAAAGAGTGCTTACAAAATTATCAGCAAGGCTGGTTATTCCATAACCTCTCGTATAACCACCACCCTCTGTTGCCTTAGCTGGACGAGTTCCCTCGTGCTTGGCAAGTATCTTCATATATTCATCTATCCAGCTCATTAGTAATACCCCAGTGACACCCACGATTGATAAGCTTCCATAACATCTTCAATTTCTTCTTTATTAAAAGGTTGCCCCATACCATCTATAAATGATTGTGGCGCACCTTCATGTGTAAGTATCCTAAGCTCGTCTAATTTCTTTACAATGCCCATAAGACTTCTATCAGAAGCTCTTTTTGAGTATTGCTCCATATTATTTTGAAGAAGACTTCTATCGAACAAACCCATCATAGACCAAAATTCCTTGCCTCTTTCAGTCTTCATTCTGTTCATTACTTCTTCATAGTGAGGAGCTTGTATTGAACTAGCAAATTCCCATTTGTAGTCTGTATCTACTACAGTAGGATTTCCGTAATGGTCTGTTAAAATAACTGTGTATGTTTGCTGACTTCCAAAATTTATGTTGGCATGAAATGTAAGGTCAGAACGATATAGATTACCATAGTCAGAAACTGAGCGCATTGCTTCATCTAACCTCGGGTTCCTTAAGCCAGGAGTCCCACGAGCAAACCACTTTTCAACAAAGTCAGCATCAATCATTTCACGAGTTAATGTAAACATAGGTTGATTTCGACCACCTATTCTCATGCTTGGTATAGTTGCTTGACCAAAATCCATAATAGGGCGTTCAACTAAATATATTTCACCAGTCGCTTTGTTTTCTTCATAACCAAATCTTTTGCCAACCTTTATTAAAGCCTGACGCATAATTTCTTCTTTATTTCCTTGACCTTTAACATGTGCAACTCTTTCGAGAAAAATCCCTTTTACAGCACTTCGTACATCTGGGTCTAAAATAACTGTCTGACCTAAATCGTTAAGACTGATATCAGCAGAATTAGCAAACTCTATTAATTGCTGCTGACGCATGGAAGATACTTTAGGATTTAAAAGCTTCCACCAATTATGACCAGTCATGGCCTCTCTAAATGTGGTGTCAAAAAGCTCATCTGTTGCTTGGTCTAAGCTAACACCATCAGCTCTTGTTGGTAGAAGAGCATTTAAACCACGGTTTGTATCAACGCTATCTAATGCTCTGATAGCATCAACAGCAAGTTCTGGACTTAATTTTGTAGCCATCATTAATGCTGAAGTTGTTTTGTTATCTAAATCATTTATAGCTATAAGATCATACAAAGCTTCTTCTTGAGTAATGCTTTCAGTTGCAGATATTCCTGTTACAATTTGACCAACAATTCTTTTGGCTTTGTCTGCAAGCTCAGGAGTGTTTACTAAATTATCTACAATTTCTTTGGCTGATGGATGCAGCTGACCACCTGTTTCATTAGCATATCTATCTACAGCGTCTACAGAAGCCAAAAAATGTTCTATATCTTCTTCACCGTTTTCTAAAACAGGAAAGAAATCAATAGGTCTTACACTGTTATCTGGCATAATTGCTTTATAGTTTGGTGTAAATTTATTCAGGGCATCTATTTCTGTTTTGCCTAATTTCAAACCAGCTTGAGCCTTTCTTAAAGCAGCAGAACCTTCTATTCTCTCATTTTCCTGTTTTCGATAATCAACAGCATATACAAATAAAGCATCTTTAAATGATTGCTCATTTTTATATTTTAAACTTTTTGGACCAATAACACCTGACGCAATAAGATCAGGAATTTTAGACTCCCAAAATTCTGGCGGTCTTAAATAACTACTTGCCTTGCTTAACTCTTTAGAAACATAACCAGTAAGCGTATCTCTTTCTGGCTTAACAAACTTATCATCTTCATATTCTAAATACGCAACTCTAGCAGCCTCATACTTACCAAAATCTACTAAACCTTTTTCATACAGGTCTCTTATAGAAAAAAATCTTGATAAAAGGTTTTGCTCAAATTCAGTTCCTTTTATTGTCTTCCAGTTTTGAAGAAAGGCAAACTCTTCATTATAAATATTGTTTGCATATTCTTTTCTGTCTGCATCATCTATAGATAATAAACTACCTATCTGAGTTCCCTCTAATTGATGAATAGGATGTTGTGGGTTAGCAAGCATTTCTGCTACAGACTTCTTTCCCTCACTTCCAACTTCCCTTAGATAAATCTCCCTTGAAATAGCTTGATATATATTTTCTCTATTTTCACCTTCTTCTTTTTTGCGTTGGTTTTGTATGTTTACTAAATCAGCAGCATGAGCATCTAAAGATTGTCTTAGAACATCTACATTTACGTCATCAGGAGCTTCAGCAACTATTTTGCTTATAGCTGTTAGAGTTTTTTCATAACTTTGAGTTGCTGTAAAAACCCTATCAATATGAGATTGACCAGCTCTTATAGCTAAATGGTCTCCTTGAAGTTCCCTAAGTTTTTGTATTTGTGTTGGTGTTGCCCCAAAAGTAGCAAGATTTTCTAATATTTGTTCTTGTTCTTCTTGAAGCTCGGAAAAGCGGTCAGCAAATGCAGCATTCTCATCTTCTGTTCCACTTGAGCCAACAGCAACAAGATTGCCTAATTGACGCATATTTTGGTCAAAATGCTCACCAAAAAATACTCTGCTTGTTGCCTCTGCTTCATCTTGCTGTTTTGCAGCAGCTCTATTCTTAACCTCAAGAAAAGCTGCTTCTGCTTTTGGAGCAAGTTTAAGATATATATCCTGATCCATTTTAGATAAGGAAGACATATATCCTTGCATACTAGCTTCTATAGCATCAGGGTCATTTGGATTTGCTAAATAGGATTCATTAGCAGCAGAATAAATACCACTCACTGCTTGTGATGTATAAGCACCTATAGCAGCAGTCTTATAAGCTTTTAGAACTGCGTCCTTTTCTTTATCAGAATACATTTCCGCAGCTTTGGCATATTCAAAATTAACAAGAGGTTCAAGATTACCGTCAGCATCTCTTTTTACACCAGATGTTTTACCTTGTATTTCAGCTTCTCTTATAGCGTCATTAAACTCTCTTTGACGCTCATTAGTACCAATAGACATACCAAGTTTTGCAATGTTGGCATACTCAGCAGCAGCCTGAGAAAACCCAGAAAGGTTAGGCATACCAGTAGGCTGAACGAAAACACCTCTTCCTTTTGTTTTTTGGAAAGCCATCAGCCTGTTTTCACCCCACCACCTGTTTGAATGTCATAAATACTAGCTGCTGTTTTGGCATAAGCACCAAGACGTATAGCCTTGCCTTTTTCTCTAGCACCTGATGCACTTAACTCATACTTACGCCTATTGCTCATACCCATAAGTTTAATCGCATTTATATCTTTCTTGGCTAATCTTTCTTCATCATTTCTTAGTGCAGTAATTGTTTGAGATGTTCCTAATGCTACACCTTGGCTAGCCATAGAAGAACCTAATGAAGCCAACTGCTTTCTAAGTTGAGTATCACGCTCTAATGCTTGTTGATCAGCTTGAATGGATGCCATCTCAGCTTGTTCTTTATAAGCTTGCTCTTCCATTTTGGCAGCACCAGCTGCTTTATTAGCTGCCGCTAAACCAAGGAATACACTAGCAATTTGCATTTGTACGCCCATTACACTTCTACCTCTAGCAATAGGCCATTGATTGTGAGTGGCAATGGCTGGTCTTGTGTTATTGTCACTGTACCTTCTTTACCCCAACCCAGTAAATACACTTCCTTACGTTCTGTTATTGGGGTTGGTTCGAGAGAGAAGTCATCTGTAACTCGTCTAATAAGAATGTTTGTACCTTTTGTTTTAACATCAAGAGTTTCATTTAAATCAAGAACAGCACGAACAACTCTACGCTTTTGACCAACAGATATACCGTCACTTAACTGAAACTCAGGAGGAAGTGTTGTAAGTTCTGGTGTAAAATTAAGCCCTATCTCAACGCTAGTAACAGCATCTGTTAGCGTAAGCTGACCACTTCCATTTGTTGTGTAAGTTCCCATAGAATAGTTACCAGACTTGACAACAACTTGAGTGTTGGGCAAATGAGCAACTGTCCAGTTTTTTGTCGCTGAAGCAGTTTGTTTAGATGCACAATCTGTATGGTATGTATTGTCTAGAAGCTCCAAGTTAGTAACTGTTGAGTTATTTATAGTTCTCTCAACAATAGAATAAACTTGTCGGTTTACGTTGACTAAATTCTTAAAATTACCTTGTGTTGACCATTCACACCAACCTTGTAGCTGCTCTTTGCGAATAGACATAAAAACAGGCATTTTGCCATCACTATTTACAAGATATAAATATGCTTCTACTTGGTCTTGCGCTTCACGCTGAGAAATCATTTGAGAAGGCACACCTATTATGTGAGGAGACAACAAAGTAAGTGCGTCAGCATTATAAGCTTGGCTTATGTCAGAATAGACAAATTCTCTAACTGCGCCTTTAGATTTAGTAAGAAAAACCAAAGCACCATCAAAATCAGAAGCAACAACCTCTCCGCTACCGTAAGAAGTTTGTTTTTTAACTGATATAGTGGATGGAGTAAGCGGTCTGTTTTCTGAGGTAGGAACATATAATTCTTGCTCCGATGTAAATATGACTAAATGTCTAAATGAAGCCAAAGACTTGATTTCTGATATTTGATTTTCAGCTATCTGCACTTGTATCGATTCGTCATCTAATCCAGTGCCAACATCAAAGTTAAAAAACTCTCCAGCTTTAGACATAAATAAGTGATTAGGTAAATCTCTCGAACCACCAAATATTAGTCTTTGATCATGAAATGTAACAGAACGAGCAAACCCTTTTCTTGTAGAGAAAACCTGTTCTTTAAATGTATCTCTTGCATTCGTATTGGCTATTGCAGCACTTAATGTTCCAGTAACATTCTGAGCATCTGTAAAAGCAGTAATTGATATCTGAACAATAGTTCCAGCAGAATCTGTAAACTCTATCTTTTCACCAACCATATTGCTGCTAAATAAATCTGCACTTGCTTGAAAGTTTTGTGAAGCAGTAGTCGTTGCAGCAGGGGTTATAGTAATTGATGGAGCAGAAAACCTAAAAAATGGCTGAAATGTTTTATTATCAGAAACATCAAAAGCATAATCAGTTCTATCAAACGTATCCACTGCTGTACGAGTAAGCTTTTGCATAGCCATGTCTTTATGAACAACAATCATTGTATCCCCAGACTGAGATACTCTTAACTCACCAATCATAGCAGTTGTCCAAGGACATCCTGTTATTGTTTGAGTAATTACTGTTGGTGCAGTAACATCTATAACTTCCAGCTTTGTATTTGAAAAAAGCAGTATGTAAGCTTCATCTTCATCAAAGATATAAGCTTCAGACTGATAAGTTGTGTTGGTCAATGTTTGAAGAAAACGGAAACCACCTCTGCGCCTTATGCCACCCTGAGATAGCATACGAAAGTTACGGAGCTTTTTAGTTCCGTTTTTATAAGCGTTAGCATCAACCCTTGAGGACAGTAAGGGCGTTAGCTCTCCTGAGGTAAAGTTTGTGTAGAACTGACGAAGCAGTGCCATTCATTATGTGCCTTCTATGTTTTGATAAATACCGTTACCAAGTCTGGCACGATGGTATCTGCTTAATCTTAGATTTTGATTAGTTACCTGTTGTGAATCCCTGGCTTTGGCTCTTCTAAACTGACCTTCTGCAAGCTGTGTATAAGACTGAGCAATGTCCCCCTTACGAGTAACAGACAATGCAAAAACAGAAGCCAATCTAAATATAACCCACATAGTAAATGTAGGAGGCCAATACTGCGTTTCTGGTCTAAACACATAGTTCAGAACAACATCATCATCTTCCTCTGCATTGATATAAACATACCTTTCGTAAATATCATAAGACTGAGGAACGTCATCAATGGTTACAGTTTGAACTTGTATAACATCAGGATTAGTAGGTAATGCATACGCAGCATCCCATCTATCTACAGGAACATCTGAAAGCCTAGATAATGTTTTTTGACCTGTTGCAAAATTCCATGTGTGCTGACCAAGGCAATCACTAACAACATCTTCAAATATTGTGTTAGCAACAAGTGCTTCATCAGTATTATCTGTAAATGAAGTCAAAGGCTCTAGTCCAATCATGACCATAGCCTTTTGTGCAACCTCAATATCTGTAGATGGAGTTGTCGGCATTAGTAACCTCTACCGCCCTTACGCCCTTTTTTCTTTGTCTTCATTTTTCTTTCCTTTCTTAGCAGCTAGGATTTTCTTTTGAAGTGCTGGTGGGAGAGTCTTTTGTTTTTTAGTTAAACCATTACCACCATTTTTACCCATATGTTTCATGTTACGCCCTTCCCAAGAGTGACACCCTTACCAAAAGTTACTTTATGGCCTTTGACCATTTTCGTTTTTAGCTTGGGTGAAGGGGCAGCTTTCACTGCCTCCTTCTTTGTAGGTTTTTTAGCCATTATCGGTTATCTGTTGCCAAGCTGGTAATATTACCCGTATCAACAGTTCCGCTAGCATTTTCAATTACCATTGCTATACCAAAACCATTTGATGAATTTACGAAGATAACATCTCCTACGTTCATCTCTGATGCAGCATCATTGAAGTAACCAGCACCATCAATAGCATCACTATTGTCTGCTGTTGAGACATAGTGCCAGATATGAAAGCCGTTACCGCTGTAATTGACAAGAGAAAGATTTGCTTTTGCGAATGCCATGATTCTCTCCTAATTCTTCAGCTCAAGTTCAAAACAACCTTCAGCATCGATTAAGGTCGCATTCATTTGCATTTTGTTCAATACAAAGTATGAATCCTTATCGTTGTGATATTGCATATTAGAACTTACGTCTGCGCCAATAGCGTGACCAACAGAACCAGAATGATAAGCAAAACACTTTCTATGTGTTGTGCCAGCAACACCTGATCCATTTGTGGCAGTTAATCCTGAGAACGGCATCCACATAAAGCCAAGCCAGTTTTTAGCTGTCATGGCATTCTTGAATGGCAGTTCAGCTTCTCCGACATAGTTTGTTCTTGAGAACTCATCAATGTCTAATAGCTGTGACCACTGTTCCCAGCCGACAACAACATAACGCTGACCATCATCAGGAACACTGTTATTGCCAAAAAGCTCCATAAGACCGAAAGCCCAAGCCAATGTAATGCCATTAGATGTTTCATTATGTGTTGAGGTTGTTGTATCCATAGCCGCAAGAATCAAGTCATCTGTCTTACGACCAAGTGCATAAGCACCTGACTGTTGAGCAACAAGCATTTCGTCATGGTTAATGCGTAGCTGATCTAAATCATCTATCCATTCACCTGCGAAAAAGTCCTCAACGGTTACGGAAACATTTGTGTGTGCAATGTTCATAGGAGCGACATTACCATGTCTCGCCTTGGACGTTGCAAAACCCTTACCGATTTTTTGAAACGTGGTTTTGTTCTTAACACCGTTCACTGTGCGAACAGTATTACGAAGCTTTGACCCCATGCGTTGGTACGCCATGTGGACGCCAGATTCAAACTCCTCGATAAAGGAGGTAGAAATAGTTGGTGTTGCCATAACACCCTCCTTTTACAAGTTACACTACATTTGTTCTATCTGGTTATCCATCAACGCAGGGTCCGAAGATTGTCCATTGCCTTTGGGCCTTCTAGTAACATTACATTTTCACAACTAAACGCTTTAGAAAATTCACATTATCCATTGCGTCTGCTGTACTGATGAAAACCCTGACGTACTTTTTGAATAAACGCAGGGTCTTTTTCCTTCCAGTATTTCGGGTCATTCTGCATTGCTCTTAGATCATCTTTACTAAGAACTTCCTGAAATTCTGTGTCGGAAGTCATGTTAAACTGAGGCTGACCATTCAATTCCATCAGTTCTTCAAATAGTTTAACCATACCAGCAGAAGCTGGGATATTAGCAAATACCTCGTATGCATCTTCACTAAGATTCTGATGCGCCCATGAATCTGCTCTTTCTAAACGCTTGTCAGCATACTCGCCAAGAGCTTCTGACTCTACATTCCAATCAGGTCCACGAGTAGCATCTACTTGTATGTATTCATTCATAAGCCCATCAAATTCTTCTTGGGATAAACCATAAGAATGTGCTGTAGCACGAAACCAATCTACCATAGGGTCATCATCTGCTACAGAATACTCTACACCTTCTGGTGCATTAAAGTTTAATTCATAATCAGCAGGGCTAATAGGCGCACTGCTGGTAGCTTCCTCATTGAGTTCACCAACAATTTGATTGCGTAGTTCTTCTTTGCGTTTGTAAAATTCACGTTCTAATTCGTGATAGCTGTTCGCTAGTTCTTCTGGACGCTCAAATTTTTCTGGAAGCCAATCTGGTCTTTCTTGAGTAACTTCTTGAGGTTGCTCCGACTCTCCAGCCTGAACCTCTTCAGTTTGTACTTCTGCGTTTTCTTGTAGTTCTTCTGACATTAACAATCCCACTTCCTTAGTGCTTTGTTGATACGGCTGTTAGGGTCATTAGCCGTCTTTTTAGATGTAAGCTTCTTTTTCATACCCATCATACGCTTACAAAAGCTTTTACGTCTAGCTGCGGCTTTTGGCGAACGCTTTGCTTCTTTAGCAGATACAGGTCTCTTGATGTTCTTCCCCTGCCTACGAAGGCTTGCTCTGCCTTTAGCATTAAGACCTCCTTTTGGGTCTTTGCCTTCTTTGCGTTGCCATGCTGGTGATTTAGCCATCTACGTCCTCGCATAAGTAGGTTTCTTGCCACCACCGCTAGGATTAGTAGCACGTTTACGTCTAACCGCTGCTGTCTTCTGTGCTTTGGTCATAGATGCAGCTTTAGATGCTGGTACACATTTTGGGTATTTTCTGCCATCACCCATTTTTCTACCGCACTTTGGATGACTTCCATCCTTATTCTTAGTAGATATATCACGCCAATCTTCATTAAACCACTTGGTTAGACTCATGCGTATCTGCCGCCCATTTTTTTATACTGCTGAACAAGCTGACCTGATGCATATGCACTCGGCCATTTCTTTACTCTTGCCTTTACTATAGCTTTTGCTTTTGCATATAACTTTGGATTCGTTGGTTTACCAGACATTACTTACCTACCTTCTTCATAGCCAACTTATGTGCCTGTGTGAATGTACTACCATCCATCATTTTCTTTGTCATAAAATCCATGTGCTTTTTGGTATGATGTTCAGAGTGACGCTTCATCGTAGCTTTTTGTCTTTTTGTCAGTTCTTTAGTCATGCTGCTTTCTACCCTTCTCACACCTAGCTTTCATAACTGCAACTACCCATCTAGCACCTTCGGCATGAGCTAGAGTTTCGATTCCAGTTCCCGCAGGATATATGTTATTCGTTGTGATCGACTCCAAGTATTGTAAAAAATCTTTTCCGATACCGCTGCCGAACAAACCATAGGCTTTACTATTAAGGTCTTCGTCAACTTCTTTGCGATACCCACGACCATCGATTGAGACATTTATTTTCTCCTTCATTGCGGCATTTGTCCCTGCTGCATTAACTGCTGCAACATTTGAACATTATCTTGTACTTGGCTTTGTTCCGCTAGAAGTTCTTCTTTAATACCAAACTTTTGTGCTAAGAAACGTATAACCATTTCTTGATTATATAGAACAGGAGTAATCTCAGGCCCGAAAGTGGATGCAACAGTTTGTTGGAATCTTACAAAATCAGAAACGTCTTGCTGGTCTTGCGCTCTGAGCAGGGGAGAGACTGGCACAATACGCAATTCACGACCATCCACCTTCGGGATGTCCAACAGTCCCTGCTTTGTGTAGATATAGATCAGGCGTTCTACCAGAGGCTGAAGGAACTCTTTTTGCATTCGACCAGCAACAGCACCCATATCACGAGCAACATCAGCAAGCCTTTCGGAAACTTCGGTGGCCGATAGTGGGGTTCGAGCATTCGGGCGAGTATCAAGTTCATCAATGAATAATGCCTTTCTTACATTACGTCTCATATCATCGATGACAAGTTGTGCTACGTCAAAGCGACCAGCACTTTGCAAACTCTCTATGGAAGAGCCAGGGCTTCTAGGTATAAAAGTGCCGGGCTGTATCGTAATGTTATCAGGGTTAAAAACGCCATCATCATCGTAGACATAAGAACCAGCAATAGCCATTTCAGCATTTTCAAGAATCAACTGTACTGTTAAATTTAATGTTTTGATTGCTGGCATTGCTTGCAGCACAGGACCACGACCCCATACTTCAAAGCCTGACTTAGACCAGCGAGTCGTAATCCAAGGCTGAGAACCACGACCCTTGAGTCTTTCTTTAATCAGAATACAGTTATCTGTTTCTGAAATAAGATAGTAAGTATACTCATCCTTAAATCTATCCTGTTCATCATAAACAGTTGCTTCAACAATTTTTGTTTTGCGTTTAGGATTACGCTTTTGCTCACTAGCCATTTTTTCAGTATACTTAGCTTTTGGATAGCGATGCTTAACCTCAGTAATATCCATATAGTCATTCCAGCGAAACCAGTCTGACACACCGTCCATACGGCCCGGAAGCAAAGCCAAATTAGTAGGGGGAACAGATGAGAAGTGTAAGTCACCTTGAAAACGACCTTCTTCACACAATAGGTTCATTGTACCAATGCCAAGGTCTTGCAATCCCTCATGCATCTCAGCATTAAAGTTTGAGTTGCGTAAACCCTCATGCAGCAAATCTGTTATCTTATCTAATTCTTCTTGTAAACCAGAACCCATCATTTCCTTGGGAAACTCGGGGCCGGGTTGTAATCTGAAAGCACGACCATTTGGAGGAAAGAAACCAAGTTGTAAACGACTAGCAAACTTAGGCAAACCCACCACAGCAGTTTCGTCATAGATATTTTCTGTTCTACGAGATGCTTGAGATTCCTGATAGAAAGACTCACGATGAGGAAGAACGTAATCATATATCTCTTCCCATAAATCTGACCAAGACATCCAGCGAGACTTTGCCTTTTTGTATCGGTCCATGACCCTTTTTAATTCTTGCTCTTCATTAGAGCCAGATACTGCTGGGGCAAAACTTGAGTCAGTGTACATATTAATACCTTATTGATTTACCTTTGGAGGGAGAGCTTCCCATATTTCTTCTAAATCCTGTAAATCCTTCCAAGTTTTCGTCTTGCAAAGACCTAGTTCCAAGAAGATTGCTACGCTTTTTTCTTTCTTGGTCTTTTTTCCTACGCTCTGCTTCAAGCTTATCTCTTTCAGCTTGCTCTTTAGCAGCTTTTTCTGCGGCAATTTGTTCTGCGGATTTTTGTGGCATTTTAGGTTTTGAGAATATCGAACCCATTTGAGTCTCCTTGTTCTTTCTCGAAGATGTGCTGATGTCCTTGTCTACGCAATTCACAATAGAGTTGATAAGGTGTAATAATCCACCATTTATTTATTCCAAGAAAGTGTTTTACAAAAGAAACACAGTAAAGCCAACGTGGGAAATATATGGCAGATTTAGTTCCTGTTGCGTCAACACAAGTAGCATATTCAATTAGAGAACCTATAAGAAAGTCTGAATCACCCTCTTTGTAAACATCAAAAACCATACTTGTGCTAGCGCACTCAGCTTTTAACCAAACTTTGGCTTTGGGGTCATAATCTACTATGTAACAATGATTAAAACCCTTACGCCAGAATGTAAATAACCTCCATGTGCCATAATTCTGGCTTTCACAAAAGCAAACAATCATAAACCAGCAACTCTTCTTCCTCTAGCTAATCTGGCTTTTCTCTGTCTGGACAAAGGTGAGCCAACCCTTTCAACGGTTGTATGGGAAGCGGACTTCCCTAAACCGTACACCACTCTCCGTCCTTCACCACCACCTAATAACGCATATTGTAAGGCGTCATGTATATGTGAGAACCGATTCTTGCTAGGCCGTTCATCATATCTTTCACTGCCCATATTGTAAGTGCGCTTGTATTGGTATCCACCCTCAAAGCCAGCAATCAGAACTGTGCAGCTTGGGCTAATTTTCATTGATGGGTAGCCATCTGTCATTCGATTAAGAACACCCTCAACCGCTTCAACACGCATAACAGCATCATTACTTGGTGCTGGATAGGCATTTATGCCTGCCGCCCTGAGTATCATAAAGGGCGTTTGCTCTGATGTTTGTGCCATCTGATTACCAGCAGGATCACCTATAAACTTCAGTGTGTGTTTTTCCCAGTCGTTTCTGCTGATTTCTCGTTTGAGAACTTCTGCGAATCGTCCAGCCCCCATATCTTGCCCGATGACTTCGTGAAAGACTGTCCAGCGTCCTGAGTGCAACTGTTGTGTAAAGATTGCCGATGGCGTGCGGCCAAAGTCGATGCCGACAATAACTTCAATCCCATCAATCGGTTCGATTGGCGATGCAGCAACGTGGCTCTCCTTTCTAAAAGATTGGTAGACAGCTTTACCGTCCATAAGAGCTTGGTACTGATTTAGCACATAAACCTTAATCCATTGGGGCGTTTTGCCTAGAATTATTTTCTCATAGTAATCTGACTGTAAATTTGGCGTATTTTCAG
>CEPL01005151.1_pt1 | contig 13212 bp, 20 predicted proteins | sample 530541 | NCBI WGS metagenome assembly CEPL01 (sample SAMEA2620339, study PRJEB7988) | marine metagenome | biome: marine biome (ENVO:00000447); feature: surface water layer (ENVO:00002042); material: "saline water (ENVO:00002010), including plankton (ENVO:xxxxxxxx)" | depth 5 m
CCTAGAAAAATCATGCTCAAGTTGAAAAACATTAGCAGGCACTCGTCCCTTACAGTCAGAAGAAAGCCTTTGAAAGATGTTAAGATTTGTTCTTACATCTTGCTGACAATACTTAAGCATGTCTTCATTAAACTCTTCCCATCCTCCGTCATAATCTGACTTTTGATTACCACCATAATACAATGCAATATTCTTTAGGCTGTAACCATTTGCAGGACAACTACTTCTATCAGGCCATAAAAGCATTGCCATAAGCAAAGTATCGATTACTTTTACAGTATCAGGCAAACGTTTGCCAGTAATTCGTTCCATAACTGGAATATCATATCCTAAAATATTGTGACCAATAATAGAATCTGCTTTGCATAGTAAGTCCCATCCTTCTCTAATTTGATGGGGACGGAAAGTTTTCATGTCTCCAGTCTGGGCATCGACTGCAACCAAACAATGCACAGTATCGCATTCAATTGTAGGTTGTCCTTTCTGATCTAAAGTAATTTCATGAAGACCATTGCCTTCAATATCCCAGACATAATGAGCCATTAGATTCTCCGTTCAATTAGTTGTTTATTGATCCAAGTAATAGCAGCCATCAGATCAGCATCAACATAATCAATTCTGTTTGGATGGCTTACTACTAATTGTAAAATTTCAATTAAGCCTAAGGCTTCGCTTTCAGTTAGTTTAGTTTTAGACACTAGAGAACTCCGCATTAGATTGGAATGTTGGATCTACTTCAGACAAAGATGCTGTTGATGCGTCATAATACAAACCAGTACATATACCAGCTCTGCCTGTCAAACGATTCTTAAGAACACGAACTATAGTTGTGTTGGCTTCTTCTTCGTCGTTAGCTTGCCTGTTGCGCTCAAGACCAACAACGGTATTAGGAACAGAAGCCAAAGAACCTGAACCCCTAAGGTCTTGAAGAGTAATTCTACTGCCCTCTTCATATGCTTTCTCCGATTTCTTTAGCTGTGAAATAACATCAATATGAACTCCTGTTCTAACACATAGAGATCGAAGATGTTTCATGATTGTATCAATAAGTAAGCGCTCGCTATTGTTATCATCTGATTCTAGCATTGCTGTTGCAGCAGCAGTAATATGATCTAAAATAATAACTTTTACTCCAAGCGACGTTGCCATGTATTCCATGCGAGCAAGCAAGTTAGCCATAGCATTATGACCTTCATGATCGTATACATAAAACCCTGTATCAGCTAACCACTTTTTTGCATCATAGTATTCATCATCTGTGTAATCTTCTGATAAATTAATTGAAACAGGATCAAGACCCATACGGCCCCGCAAGTCATTCATCATTCTACCTGCTCGTAATGCACGTACAGGTTTGCCAATTCGAATAGAAATCAGATCATCAATAGTTTCAGTTGGTGTTTCTTCTAACATAATAGCACCGACAGATCTGCCTTCTTGCAAGTGGTGATACATAAGCTCTCGAACAATAGTAGATTTGCCTGAGCCTGTACCAGAAGTCCATAAAGTAATCTCTCCAGATCGTTGACCAATCAAGTAATCAGTCATTTGATTCCAAGGAAAAGCCCAAACTTCCTGCTCTGACAAGTCTTCTTGTGCCATAATATTTGACACATGCAAAATCTCATCCGGAGAGTAAAGCTGAGCCTCCCACAAAGCGTTAATAAGAGATTGTGTTTCTCCTGACAACAAATGCTCATTTGCATCCTTAAGCATAGTTCTAGCAATTTTGCACTTACCCGGAGGTAAGATTTCTGCTACAGCCTTTGCTGCTTCTCGACCCGGTTCATCGTTATCAAAGCACAGTACGACTTCATCGTAGCTTGCCACGAAGTCCAAGTTTGTCTTGATGTCTCTCGGGGCGGAGGCAGACCCATTTGGGATGCTTACTACTGGCCACTTGTTTTCCATCAGTTGGCTGATCGTCATGCAATCGATCTCGCCTTCTGTAATTATTAATCGTCGGCCACCCTTCTTGAAGAGGTTCTGACCAAATAAAGTAGGGTTCCGTCCGTTTCCGTGCCACTTAAATTCCTTTGCTCCTACCTTTCGGAGCTTTTGTGCTACTAGTTTTCCATCGGTGTCAAAGCAGTTCCAAAATTGAAACTCTTGATTACCTGCTTTTGCGCTTTTGTATCCATACAAACGACAAGTCTTAGCATTAATTTGCCTGTCAGATAGATCTGCAAAAGCTCCATTGTATGGAGACCAACTACCTTCGATTTCTACTGGTTTACTTTTCTTAGCAGTGCCATCGCCTTTTTCGTGATACCCACAAGCAAAGCAGTGACCATGTCCGTCGTTGTATCTTGCTAGATTATCTCCTGTACTATCTTTACCTTCTTCTCTACACTGAGGACAAGGTTCACGATCTACAACATGTGTAAGTTCAAACTCTTGATCACACATTAATCACTCTCCGTGTAGTCATCATAGTAATCGCCATCGTACTCGTCGGCTGGGTTGTCCCGTTCAACAAACTCGAGGCCATTTTCGTAGTCGTAGTATCTGATTTGTTCTCGGGCCCAGTCGTTACACAAGGTGTACAACGTGTCTCCCGGATGGGCTTCTTCCCCATTGATATAGAGCGTTAGCTCCTCGATGGTGTAGTCCCTGAAGCTTGGGGGCTCAGGGTAGTCTTCGGGATCGCTTGGGTTAAAGTCGTAGATGCTCCATTCACATTCGACCTCCGCATAGAAACCAAAGTGTACCTTGGCTGCGAGATCCTCACCACACATGGCGAGGATAGCGTCGGTTGATTCTTCGATGGTGTGCTTGCTCCACTCAGGATAGTACATAGGCATAGTTATTCTCCATCAAGCCCCCCAGCACTATGCTGGAGGACTACCGTCATTTGTTGGTTCTGATTCCATAGGGGACAGACTGAATGAAATATATTCTTCACCCTTTGGAACTTTTACTTTTACAACTTCAAGGTTGTATATTCTATTATCGTTGAAGCCATAGTGGCTTTGCAGGATATCTACGAAAGGTTTAATAACATTATCTATATCAGCAGCCCTATTGCTTAAGCCTGCAATGAGGCTTAAAGCAAGAGGCCCTGATGTCGGTATGTTTAAATCTGGAAGTTCCGGTGGAACTTTTATTTCGTAGTTTCTATAAGCGGCAGTCTTTCTTTTCCTGCCCATAAACGCCTCGTTCATGCTCAACGGTTTTACGTTGACGCGATGCACGAGACTTCAACTTAGAACGGAAGGTCTACGTCAGCTTCTTCAGTAACTTCTTCAGCCAAAGTTTCGGAAGAGTCAACAAAACCAGTTGCTGCCGAACCATCGTAAGCGCCTTCTTCTGCAGAGAATCCACTGCCGTTTGCTTCACGTTCGTTCTTCTCAATGATTTGACAACCATCAAGATACAGGCTCAATGATCCATCTCGATCTAAGCAACATGGAACAAGCTTCAGCTTAACAACATCTCCACCAAAGGGAACTGCTTCTGTAGCTTTAGCGTTTCCATCAACGCAAGGGTAAGAGCTAGCACCGGGATTGTCCTTAATGTACTGAGAGTTCTTTACCTTGAGAACTTTGCCATGTTCATCACGTTCGCCAATACCATTAATCTTAGTAATATTAGTAAAGCCTGCAGTTTTAGCAGCATCTTGAATGCAAGCCTGCAACTCGTCAGTAAGCTTTACAGTAATGTTGTGGTTTGGGTTTCCAAACTTAGTATCTGGCTTGTGAAGGTGTGACCAAACAACTTCGACTTTATCTGAGATAAATGCTTTTGCGTATTTATTAGCCATAAATAAACTCCTTGATTAAAATCAAATTAATTAATACAATTATTAGGGGTACTCCGTACGTAACAGAGTAGAAAGCTAAGGTTTGCCCGAATGATCTTTTCACTTAAGCACACCATATTTATTGCCAAGAGGCATTGGCTCAAAGACTGCAGTAGTTCCGTCAATAACTACACCGCAACCTAAGATTGGTTTAGCATTAAACTTTACGCCGTAAGACATAGCAGCCTTCCGGTAGTCTACACCACAACCTACTTGCATTCCAAAGACTCGCAAGTTTGAATTAGCGTGGTATTCAACACCAGCTTGACTATGCGAATGGCCTTGGACTACTGAGCAAAACTCAGCCTTTGCATTATTAAGTGCAGCCATTCGACCACCCTTGCCTCTGTCTCCGTGCTGATAAAACACTCCATCAATAGTAATGTTTCCAAAGCGCGGAATAACATTCCATCCTTCAAGTCCCCAGAGTTCATCATATTCCTTAAGCACCTTTAATGGTAGCCCAAGGTCCGTAGCTTGTCGTTCTGTAAGCGCATCGTGGTTTCCCACGAGCCAGTCTACGTTATTGCCCATAGCATGATAAAGCTCTTGAACTTGCTCGTATGCTGTTTCAAACTCTGCTTCAGAGTTCTTTAAGCTTGGAGCTTTTGGATGATAAGAGATACTAGCCCAATCAACTAGATCTCCAATGTGAACAATACGATCACAATCCCACGAATCTCTAATGTCACATAAGAAGTCGACGTATCCGTCTAACATCGTAGGACAATGAGTATCACCTATAACAAGGACTCGTGCCATTAGTCATCTCCTTGACCTTCGGTTTTCTTAGGATGTACGATTGCTCGCCATTCCTCTAATGTAATTTCACCATTGGCATAAGCATCATTTGCAGCCATTGATCTTTGGTATTTGTCGCTAGTAATCCATGCCGAAGATGTTCTATCTCCTTTACCAGCTCCTGATCGTTCTCTAATTGCTTTTCCTGCAGGACCTTCTTGAGCTTTACGCTCAGCATGGTACTTAGGATTGTTTGCATCGTCCATATTTATTCCTTAAGCAAAAAAGTAAGGAGCTATAAGTACTTCTTTCAAGTCGTATTCGCCGCTTTCTGGTGGATAGATTGCATCTAGTCCTGTTTTTTCTGCCATAGTTTCTGCAACTTCTGTTGCTGGATTGTAAAAAGAATACATCCAATAAAAAGTTTGTCGTATATGTTTTTGCATTGCTTCTACATCACAAGCATGACAACCATATGAATCATGAATCATACTAAAATATTTAAGATCATCATGCCACATAGCATTAATAGTAGCCAGCATATGTGTAGCATCTAATGAGTGTATGAAGTTAGGTGCAATTCCGCTTACCATTTCTGTAGTAGATAGTTTTGCATCTTCTTTACTTGGAATTTCGAATACAATTCTTTGATTATCTACATTTAAACGAAATCGTTCTTCTTTGTAATAATTATGTTTAACAACAGTTCCAAGAGGAGTAGTCCATTCAACATAAGTATTAGCTTCATTAGCTTGTTTAGCAATTTCTTTTGCCCATGCCATATATTTATAAGATGCAGAAATAACAGCTGGTATTGCTTCATTCATTAACAAGTTGCCAATATATTGAGCAGCAGCAAGTTTTTTATCTCCTGCCCAATCACAATGTCCATCTGCCTTTAAAGCATCAATACAGCCTCGAACTGTTACACCATAAGGGTATGTCATGCATGGACGTTTAGCGCATTTCCTGCTAACAGAAACGTCCTGCCAAATACTATGCCATTCATTGTCTCTTGGATAAGACAGCAGCTCGTTAGCCTTTGTTGCAACTTCATGATACAAATCATTAGGTTGTTCAGACCAAACCAAGTTTGTAGCAGCAGCTCCAATCTCGTCTCTACCAATAGCTGACCAGTGCTGAATGCCATTACAAGAGCCATCCATTTGAACGGCCACTTGGTTTTTTCCGTCGTCTCGATAGTAATCTAGGATTGAAGCAAGAAGCTGCCACTTCTTTTTATCATCGCCGTCATCAGACCACCAAGTATTCTTAATAGGATCCTTAGCAATATCTCGTATAGCTGATTCGTTTTCTTCAAACCAAGCAATACGATTGGCATATGAAAGTTTATCTTGTCCAAACAAGTTTGCAATCTGTACCTTCATCCAGTATCGAGCTTTGTCGGTGTATGGTTTTGCCTTACCAAAACAACACAAAGCCTTATCAAAGTCTGAGCCTTGTGGACTTAGCATTTCTGTAGAAGTATAACAACGACCACGGAAGTCCATAGTAATTGGCAACCAGAAAGCAGGATACTTTGAAATATCTCTTGCAAGATCTAAGCGTTGAATCATGCGCAGACGATCTGCCCATGCCTTTGCCCACTCCTCATGAGATTCTCTTAATTTCTTTAGATGTAGTTTGAAATCATCTTTGTAAGTACCATCGGCATTTTTTGGTTCGCCGTCGTACTCAGGGAAACTCCATTCATTTTGTGAAGATTTAGGACATTCTCCTAGCTCAAGGTTAGAATGAAAAGTCATACGCATAATGTCTAAGACTTGCGTATTTACTGCATACGGAGTAGACTGCAGCCTGTTAATAGCAAGGACTGCTTTATCTCCCGGTTCTGTTTTACCATAGTTATCATGGCCGGGTGTAGCAGGACGTACAAATTTCATTTGCATTCCCGGTAACAAGTATCCGCCTACCCATTGATTGTTTTCATCCTTTATCCATGGGTTAGGCTCACAAACCATTGGGCCCCACTTAGGTCTCAACCATTGACGAAAGTTATGGTCGTCCAACATTTCTTGAACTAGCGTGGGATTTACTTCAATGTATGTTGTAGTCCTGTTAGCCCCTTCTCGTACAAGAAGACGCTTCGCATAGTACTCTCCGGCTTCTATCTGCTCATCAGTAACAGCATCAATAACGCACTGAATCATAGCCACACCAAAAGCTAGCCGTTCTTTCTTTGAAAGCTCAGCCATGCCAAGAACTTCTTTAACAAATCTCTTTTGTTTTTGCGGTGTCCAGTTCTTAATTAGTTTGGTTCTGAACTCCCAGATTTCTTGGTATTCTTCTTTGGCACGCAGGTAATGCAAGAGCTGCCAAGTTTGAGTAGCCAAACTTTCAGCAGCGCTTTGGAGCTTAATCCTGTTACCGATGACACCAACGCCTTGATCTCTCTTGGGATATGCTGAAGGCAACAGAGCCTTAAAAGTAAGCAGGCACAGGTGTTCTGGCGTAAGAAACAACGCAGGCGTAGCCCATTGTGCGTGGTTCTTCATGCCGTTTACAATGCGATCCTGCATCGAGTTAAATGCTGGAAGAAAATAAGAACCATATCTGCGAATCACAAGCTCTTCTGGAGTACGTAGATTGTCAGCAGACTGGCTAGAAATTAGTTCTGTTTCTGAAGGATCCTGAAGCTGAGCAGTACCCCAGTACCGTCGTAAGCCAGCCAAAAGCATATCTTCTTCACGAACCATTTCTAGTCCGATAAGTGTTTTATCGTCCATAATGCTCCATTTTTGTATATCTATAGACCTCAAGTTGCTCTATAGGTGTACCAAACTTAACTCATATAGTACTTAGCAAGGTCGTCGTAAAGCCCATAACCACAGCCACATCGCACCCAGATATGCAAACCATCATTTGTTTCCATAACAGGATCTCGGCGATCTCTATCTTGGATCATCTTTTCCGCCAGCCACTGATCAATAATATAGTATTGCATTGGATCTGGCTCAGGAATATCGCCCTCTTCATCCTCTGTTAAATACAAATCGGGCAAGTGCATTTCATACAAGTATTTGCTACTTCCGGTATAGTATTCTACATAAGTCTCTTCGCCCCAAAGGTTTACCAAAGTATGTACATCACGGTCAATGCACTTTAGGATTCGGACTTCTTCGGTTTTGTCGTGGGTTTCCATTCAACAACTTTCCATATATCTTGTTTAACTAGTTTGTTCATAGACTCTGCTTCAGCCTGCGCTTCACGGCGGAGACTGAAGAGAGCCGGTGTCTTGTAGTCCTCATCCGTAACGTAACGGACGTTGGCTTTGTCGTGAACTTCAATGGCCCACTGTTTAGCCAAAGGGCACCTCTCCGTAGAGGAGCCATTGGATAAAGATGTCTGCGTACTCAGCACCCACAGCGTCTCGCTCTGCGAGAATATGTTGTGGTGCTGTGTTAACGTCTGAGCCTTCAAAGTGGTTGTTGTTGTAAGTGTCCCGACAAAAGTCGTTGAACTCAGTAAACATAGCGTTAATCATGCTCAGTGTATAAGGGACATAGATGTTGCCCGCATTAGTTGGATTTTCACCAACCAAGTAGACTGTTTCTCCACGGTTAAGAGCAGCGGACAAACAAGCGTCAGGGTTAGCGCCCTGCAACTTTCCGGTGGAGGTACCGTCTTCCATAATTTGAACCAAAGGACGTTTGGTCCATGAGCCCAAAGCTTCAGACATGTAGTAGTAAGAAGCGAACTCAGGGCCATCAATGTCACGTTCTCGATAAGTAATCAGCATACTCTTGCTTCCTCGTAATAAATGTGTTGAACTTCGCTGTCACAGGTGTCCCAGTCGCCATCAAAATCAAAAGGATGAACTGCGCCATTTTGAATAAGAACAACAAGTTCTTCTGCTTTAGTTACACCAGTTTCTTTCAAAATATCTGGAGTGACTTCAAAGAAGTATACTTCTTGGGCTTGACTGGTAACTGGTACTTCGATCATAGGGTTATCCATTACGTTCTCCTTTGAACTGCCTCTTGTACCGAGGGTGGTACTTAAGGTCCGCATACTTGCGGTCAGTAATGCTGGGCTCTTCTTGATTGCTTAAGCGCGCAGCTTGTTTAGCACTAGCAAAGCTAAGTGCTGTATCATTAAGACGAGCCATGCGGATCATCTCGCCAAGTCCGAGATCAAATTGAAAGTCTTTTTGAGGACCTTCACCTGAAATCATAGGGTTAGGATAGAACGAACAAATGTCGCCCTTTTTATAAATACGTTCCATATTTACCTTAAGTTGATGAGCATGCACCAAAGTCGATGCATACAATGTTTCCGTTCCAATAAGCTATATTGCCTCCGTGCAAATCTGCACCAGCGCCAACGGAATAAAGGCGCTCTCTAAGATCTTCAATGTCTTCATTAACATAAATAAAAGCTTGGTAACAATCCCACGCTTCCATATCTACACCGTTATAAAGCTCTCGATCTGTAAAGTCTGATAGATCACCACCTTGAGCAACAATATCGCACATGTGATCAAGAAGTTGCTCAGCCGCTGCAGTAAAGCACTCCATAACTTCATCTTGATAGTCTGGATTATCAAGATCTCGACAACCCTCATAACACAAGTCAAAAAGATCTTGATTAATATCTTGTCGAGTAATACAAAGATCGCCGTGAATAATATCACGATCTTCGAATATTCGTTTAGCTTCTTCGGCGTTTAGTTCAAGGTCACGAATGTACGGAATAAGTTTCCAGTTACAGACATCCCACCACACTTCGTGAGCACGATCCATAGCCCATTCAGTATCGTAGAAAATATTTTCCATACAGTCATCTGTATCTGCAATGCAAGTTTCAAAGCCAAAGTATACAGCACGAATGTGCTTTTCAACTACGATAGGCGTTCCATCTTTCTTGTCTGTGCAGTGAAAGTAAATAGGAGCCATTAGCTTGAGAATAGCAGGCTCACCTACAGGTGGAGCAGCGTCTAATTTAGCAGCTTCTCGTTGCATTTCGTAGGAATCAAGAGCCTGCTCCATGACTACCTCGTCTTTGTGGTACTTGTAAAAGAACCAATCGAGCCATTCATCATTAGACTGCTCGTCCATAGTGGTGTCTGCTTCTTGTGGCTTGTAGGAACTAATGTAATGGATATCCCACCCTCGAGAAACCCGACTAATCTCAGTTGCTAATCCGGTACGTGAATAGCAAGGAAGCTGTCGAAGCTTGAGAGCAAAACGCTCATCTTCGTTGACATCGTTGTCTGCCCACATATCGCAGTTCAATGGAATAAAGTACCACTCAACACCAGAACCCCGCACCAAGTTGTTTAACTTGACATTTTGTTCGTAGATTCCATAAACATTGAAGAACTTCATTCCACCTTCAGGTTTAGTAAAGTGAGTGCTGCCGTCTAGTTGAATAGAGTTATCGCCACCGGCCATGCCAGACTCACAGACCCAATCCCAATCCATGTGGTCTACCATGGGACTGCCGGGACGAGGGAAGTTAACAAGATCCATAGGATTACTCCTTGGCTGCGGCCAGAATAAGGCCAATGTTTGATAGGGAATAACATCCCCAAACGAGTGCCCAAGGCCAATCTTTTTTCAAGGCGTAGCCAAGTGCGGTAATGCCGTATAAAACAGCAACGATAGCGGGTATAACCCGAACAAGTGTATCAAGCATACAAGTAGTCCCGATGGGATTCGAACCCATACTGGAAGGATTTTAAGTCCTCTGCCTCTACCGTTGGGCTACGGGACCTGATGTGCGTTGATTTAGCAGACGCACCCCTGCTACCCACCTTTGTTGTATTGCCTGTGGGGTACGGCATATCCTCAGTACAGCTGGGTGCTTCACCCTCCTGAGGTAGACACTGACGCAACGCACAAACATAGGGGTGCCTGTTACGTCAGGGCTAGTAGTAGAAGCCCGGCTTACACATACATTGCTGCAGATGCGGGAGCCGTCTTATCTCCTTGGTAGGTTGCGGCAGTAACCCAGTAGGTTACTTTTTGAAAAAGCGTTTTACACGCTTTACAAAGTTATTGCACTCAACCGGAAAGGCATAGAATGCCCATCCAATTGTAGCTAATCCTGAAAAGAACAGGGATGAAAGGATTAAGGCTAAAGCGTCATACACGGGCACGGCGCAAACTGGCATACCATTTAGTAGCCAGCTCCTTGGCAGATGGTCCTTCGCGGAGCCATCGTAGGACACGAGCGCCCAAGGTGGGCTTGTTGAGGCGATCTTCGAGTTCCTTGACTCGATCGCACATGTTGAGGTACTCAGTGAAACCAACAGCACGAGTGTTGATTTCGTGGCAGACAGCCTCTTCGACATAGTCGCTAATGACCTCACTGATCTCTTCCCGTACAACATCAATAGCGATGTTGCGGGCTTCGTCTTCGGTGATCTTCATGCAGTCGATGTCGTCGACGCGGTCATCGAGGTAAGACCAGTTGTCCGAAACTTCCTCGATTTGCGACTCAAGGTCACAGCGCAGGTCGTCAGGGTCAAAGCCCATGTCGTCTTCGAGCCGGTCTACGCGATCATTGAGCTCGCACTCGAGTCTCTCGATCTGAGAAGTCAAGCCTGACTCGATACCGAGTACCATTTCCTTGTCAACGAAGTCGTTGACGATGGGGTACTCCACTTCTTTCTTTTCGAGGCGGGTGATGCGTTGACCGAGATTGTAAAACGCTTGGTCCAGTTCTTTTCCGATAGTCATAACAATCTCCTTTATCCAAAGAAATCTTCTGAAACCCAAACCCCGTCGCCGAGGTACATTCCGTTTTCATAAACGTTATCGGGAACTTCGTCCCCGTATTCAGTGTCGTACCATCCAGAAGAGAAAACATCTTCTTCGCATGGTTCGTTTTCAAAGGCAAATTCTGCTTCAGTCATTGGATCGATCCTCTCGAAAGATGGCTTGATCTTTCCAAAACTGAACAGCTTTCTCAGCATCTGTGAGCTCGTCCTGCAAGAAGTCATTTTCATCTTGCAAGTATTCAATCTGACTACCCATGACATTCAGCTCATTGAGCAGAACATCCAGCTGATAAGATTGGTCCAAGTCAGTAGGATCAAATCGGCATGATTCTTTGCATTGCTCTCGGTAATCGAGTGCTGCACGAAGTTCTTTATGAATATCTTCAGCTTGCTCAAGATAAACATTGGCGTTTTCAATATCGCCTTCTTCTTCGTAGCTCATTGACTGAGCATAGCACTCTCGAATAGCAGCCCGAAGTTGTGCAATCTCGTGATTGCAATCATCAAGGTAAGTCATTTGTTTCTCCGCTAAAAATTAGTGGTATTTTTTGACAATTGAAAGAGCAAGAGCTGTTAAACATCCTGCCAGAAAAAACGTTACAATCAGATCTGGTCCGATAGTAGCTTCAAAATCGATGTAAATCAAACCCAATCTCCTTTATCCCATGTGCAAAGCACGTAAATGAATGTCAACACGCCTGATGCAATGATCAGGCCTAAAATGATATCAGCAACAAAATGAGTCATGTAAACCTCAGTCAAAGACTCTAGGGGTCATGTGCATTGTCTTGATGCTTTGAAGTTGATCAGGAGTCGCTTCGTAACGCACGAAGTGCTCAATGGATTCACGAAGCTTGTCTTCGTGCAAGGTCCGGTAAGCGGATTGGACAAGTTCTTTGACCATCGAAACTTCCGGATATGGATCATTACAAAAGGCCAGATCTTGGCTTCCGTTGGTCTTCACTCCAATGCTGTTGCACTGAAAGACCATGGTCTCACTGGCATCCATCTCTTCGTTGATGATGGATGACACGAGGAAGTAATACTGGCCACAGGTCCAAATGGTCCTGCCAGTGGCGTTAGGAAAGTCGTCTTTGTTGAAGTAAACGAACTCATGCAAGTAGGCATCAGGTGCCCATCGTTTGTCGTCAGTGTCAGACATGTTAGCCTCCTAGGGCTTGGTACCGGGCCCAAACTTTGTCCCAGTAAATTACAAGGTTAGCCTTCTTCTTGCCCGAGGCTTTATGGGCGTTAGGTCCACCATTAACCATGACAGCTGCGTGCCAAAGGGTGGGTTTTCTTCCTACTCTCCGCTCGGTGCAGTACCGAGTCCAGTAGTTCTTAACTGTCTTCTTGGCGTACTTGATGTCAGCAACATCTTCGTACTTGCCGCCTTGTCCAGAGAACTCAACGGCGTCCTGCCAGAAGGCACGCCAGATTTGCAAAGGGCCGAGGGCGTTACCGCCATCGCCCTTGATAGGGCCATTGCGGCAACCAGACTCGACGTACCAGATTGCATCGAGGAGCCGATCGATGTTAGCATCGGTCAAGACAATGTCTTTTCCAGCTCCGGTTGAAAGCATTAGACTAAGCAGGGCAATCATTAGTGGTCGCCCCAGCATTCATCATCATCTTTGTAGATGTCAGGATCGTCGGCCAAAGCATCGGTTGCTTCGTCAGCAAGAGCCATCATGACAGTCAAGATGATATCCATGTTGCGGTGAGCAATGCAGATTTCGTTGTTGTCAAGGGTTTCAAGAGCAGAATCAAAACGATTCAAGGCTCTTTCAAGAGCGTCAGCTTGTTCGACAATAACGCGGCACAGATCATAAACTGTAAAGCATTTCATGACTAGACTCCTGTATTGAGTGTGGTGCGGCGAACGGTTTCGGGTGTTAGTACTAGACTAAGGCCGGTACCGAGT
>CEPL01133107.1_pt1 | contig 13187 bp, 16 predicted proteins | sample 530541 | NCBI WGS metagenome assembly CEPL01 (sample SAMEA2620339, study PRJEB7988) | marine metagenome | biome: marine biome (ENVO:00000447); feature: surface water layer (ENVO:00002042); material: "saline water (ENVO:00002010), including plankton (ENVO:xxxxxxxx)" | depth 5 m
TGAACCACAATCAGGCGCTCTAACCAACTGAGCTACAACCACCATTTGATTAGGACAGCAAATTTATATTATTTATTATCACATACAAAGTATTTTAATTCAAATATGAACTAAAAAACTTAAGTTAATGCCTATATCCAATGAGCATGTCATTGTAAGATATTTCCAAAATAATGTTAAAATTATATTGAGGAGATCTTTAACAGAAAACTAAAATTGTAATATTAAAAATTAAAATTTTGTTGGTAATTTGATGTAATCTAAAAACTCTTGTTTTCTACTTTGATTTTTAAAAATACCACCAAACTCACAAGTTATGGTGCTACTTGAAACATCTTTGATTCCTCTTTGATTCACACATAGATGTTTAGCATCAATAACACATGCTACGTCCTGCGTATTTAATACTTTTTGTAGCTCTCTAACAATCTGTATGGTTAGACGTTCTTGAACTTGTGGGCGTTGAGCATAGTACTGAACAATACGGTTCATTTTTGAAAGGCCTACAACATTTCCATTGGAAATATATGCAATGTGAGCTTTACCAACAATTGGGAGAAGGTGATGTTCGCAAGTTGAGTAAAGCGTTATGTTTTTTTCAACTAAAACTTCACCATATTTGTATTTATTATCAAAAGTTGATGCTTTAGGCTTGTTTTTTGGATTTAAACCACTAAAAATTTCGTTAACATACATTTTTGCGACCCTTTTGGGTGTTCCTCTTAAACTATCATCAGTCATATCCATTCCTAAGGTGTAGAGAATATCTGCTACCCTTTTTTCAATAATTTCAATTTTTTCAGAATCAGACAATTCAAAAGCATCATCTCTTAATGGGGTATCCTCGCTAGTTGATAAGTGATTATCACCTATGATATCTTCAATTGTTTTTAAGTGTTTATCTAATTTCATAATTTATTAGTACAAATTTAATTAAAATCAAGCTAAAAATATAATTAACCCAATAAGTATGCCATTAAAATTAAATTTTTACTATTTTGAACTTTAAAATATGAACAAATATTCCAAATTATCAAAAGAGGAAAAACTTGCTGTATGTTGCATAATCAATTCCGAAGCTAAATGGTATTTCCATCAACTATTAGACAATGATGGAAATGGAACTGATGATATTTACGAATTTCTAAATGATTATGATGATATTGTACAATTCAATGTTCATAGAACATCAGATGATGAAATTAGGTGCTACCTTTCAGGTGATATTGACAATGATGAAGTTCCAGATGATAAATTAATATTAATTGATAATTTTTTGAATAGGGAATATTTTATTTCAGCAGGTGATAGTCAAGAGGGCCCTTTTTCATTTGATATTTTAAAAAGAAAAAAAATAAAAACAAACACAAACGTTTGGTATGATGGCCTCGATGATTGGACCGAAGCTAATAGTATTATTGAACTCAAAAGCTTGTTTTTAAGAGATGCTTTTAAAAACAACATAAATTCAAATTATGATGTTGAAAATAGGCATAATTATAATAAAAACAATCAAGTTGATATTAGCTCTGAGGAAGATTGGTATTTATGTATTTTGTTTTGTTTTTTTCTAGGTGTATTTGGTGCTCACCGTTTTTATACTGGTAAAAAAGATTCAGGAATAATAATGCTTTTTACGGCAGGAGGATTATACATATGGTGGTTGATTGACCTCATTACCATTTTGAGTGGGAATTTTAAAAATTCAAAAGGTCAATTAATAAGGAAAAAATAAAAATTATTTACTTTAGTTCCTACTCCAAGAAAAACAAAGCATACCATCCTTTGCGCTCATAGGATTAGGACAAGATGATTGCTTGAAACTTGAACATGTACTACAATCTACCTTAGCAGAAAAAGAAGTTTTAAGCTTGTGTTCATCGCAAACATTATTTAAACTAACATTCACATCGTGAAGAGAGCAATTCATTGAAGTAGTTAAATTTTCACAAGAGGTACAATTTTCAACAGTTTTAATCATACTAACAAATTTTACGCAATATAAATCAAATCAACTTTTAATCATTCTAAATAAGAAAACTGATTTTATTAGAACGAATTTTAGATTAAGTTTTCAAAAGAAGTAATTCCAAGAACTCTATTAGAAATAAATCCCTCTCCGTGATCCACACCAATTAATCTACCAAAATCAGCAGCTCTAGAATCAACGAAATCTAAAAAATTCATTTTACTAATTGGTGTTTCGGGCTCTTTACTTTTTGGATTATAGAATTGAGAAGAGTAACATTTCACTGCATCCATTTTAATACTGTGAAATCCAGAAACATCAAAAATAAAATCAGGGTTGAGATTTTTCCATTGAATGTAATGATAAATATTTTTTGGTCTCCATTTTTTTTGTGAATTACCTGAAATATCTTTAGTATTAATTTTAGATAAACCACTTAAAAAAGATGCTTCTATAACAAGCTGTGAGCCTTTGGGGTGATCGCTATGCCGATCGTCTGGTGCATTGCAAAAAATAAATTCAGGTTGATATTTTCTAATTACTTGAATAATTTTTAGCTGATGTTTTTCGTCATTGAGAAAAAAACCATCTTTAAAATTCATATTTTCTCTTGAGGATATTCCTAAAATTTTTGAAGCCTCTTTAGTCTCTTTTGTTCTTATTTCTGCAGAACCTCTTGTGCCAAGTTCTCCCCTAGTCAAATCAATGATTCCAACTTTTTTTCCCTTGGATATTAACTTAGCGATTGTAGCACCACATCCAAGCTCGACATCATCAGGATGAGCACCAAAAGCTAAAAAATCCAACTTATCTGACATTGTTCTTTAAAGATTTATCTAAATCTAACATTAAATCTTCAATATCCTCAATTCCTACTGAGAATCTTAATAAATTATCAGAAATACCTAGTTTTTTTCTTATTTGTGAATCTACTTTTTTGTGTGAAGTTTTTGAAGGAGAAGTAATACTTGACTCAACACCGGCTAAGCTCATGGTTGGGCTGATAATCTTTAAATCTGAAACAAAATCTTCAGAATTAATTTTGTCAATCACTTCAAAGGACATCATTCCTCCAAATCCAATCATTTGCTTAGTAGCTATCTCGTAAGATATATGATTTTCAAGACCTGGGTAATATACTTTCTTAATTAGTGAACTTTCATTAAGAAACTTAGCAAGGTACAATGCATTTTGATTTTGAGCATTCACCCGAACTGAAAGTGTTTTTATACTTCTTTCTAAAAGCCAAACGGTATAATCACTTAGATTAGCTCCGTAATTGATACCTGATTTTTTAATTTTTTCAATATGTTCTTTAGTACCACTAACTGATCCAGCTAAAATATCACTATGACCACCCAAATACTTTGAAGCACTATGGATTACTAAATTAATTCCAAAATTGATGGGATTTTGATTTATTGGACTTGCGAATGTATTATCTATGATTGAAATAATATCATTTTCTCTTGCAATACTTGAAATTAAACTTATATCAACGACTTGAAGTAAAGGGTTAGTTGGTGTTTCAAAGTATATAATTCTTGTATTTTTCTTAATAGTTGATTTTAATAAATCAATATTATTGATATCAATGTAAGAAAAATCAATATTAAACTTTTTAAACTCAGTATTGACGAGATTAATAGTTCCACCATATATAGAATCATGAAGAATAACGTGATCTCCAGACTTTAAAAATGAAAACATAGTAGATGAAACTGCTCCCAGACCAGATCCGAACAAAATTGAATCTTCAGCACTTTCTAGATCACTAATTTTTTTTGAAAGTGCTACTTGATTAGGTGTATTAAAGTATCTTGGGTATGTATCAGTTTTTCTGTAATCATAGGTTGTTGCAGGATAAATTGGCGAAATAGAACCATGAAATTTATCATCAACTATATTACCAGAATGAACGCATTTAGTGGCTTTTTTTTTTGACATTTAACTTGATTTGATCCAATCAACTATTTGAGGGTCTTGTGGTTTTGTTCTAGGTGAAATTACTTTTTCAAGAACTCCTTCTTCATTAATTAAATATTTTTGAAAGTTCCAAGATACACTAGAACTTGACACCCCATTTCTGGCCTTATTAGTAAGAAACTTATAAATTGGATGCATTGATGAACCTTTGACAGAAATTTTACTCATCATCGGAAAAGTTACACCATAATTCTCTTTACAAAATGTTTCAATTTGATCGTTAGATCCTGGCTCTTGCCATAAAAAATTATTAGCAGGGAATCCAATAATTACAAAATTATCGTCTTTGTACGTTTTATAAAGATTTTCAAGACCTTTATACTGTGGAGTTAAGCCACACTTGGAAGCAGTATTGACAATCATTATTTTTTTTCCTTTCAATTTTTCAAATTTAAAATCTTCACCATAAATATCTTTAACAGTAAAATCATAAATTGATGTTTCAAATGATACGTCAGGACTTTGAGAAAAAACATTGAATATCCCCATAAAAAAAGTTAATATAAAAATTTTATTCATTAGTGTTTAAATTATTTCAGCAGTTAAATCTGCAGCAGATAGCTTCTTTAACCTTGGTTTCAGGTCAAAAAGTGTACCAGATTTAACAGAACACTTTCCTTTGTAATGAACAATAAGTGTACATTGTTCTGCTTGAAGAGGTGTGTGATCACAAATGGAAATTAAACAGTCAATTACATGATCAAAAGTGTTAATATCATCATTGTATAAAATGATTTCATGAATTTCGGAATTCTCAGTTGAGCTAGATAATTCCTTTTTTGTTTTTTCTTTAACACTCATAATCAATATGTTAGTGCAAATCTACAATTTTAAAAATAAGTTAAATAGATCTTATAATATCAATGAAATCTTGTGGAGACAACGATGCACCTCCAATCAATCCACCATCAACTTCCTCCTTTTCAAAAATGCCCTTGGCAGAGCTTGGCTTTACACTACCTCCATATAAAATAGATATATTATCAGAAATATTTCTTCCATATCTTTTAAACAATAAGTTTCTAATATATTTATGAATTTCCTGAGCTTGCTCTGGAGATGCAGTGAGACCGGTACCAATAGCCCATATTGGTTCATACGCTATAACTAAATTTTCAGGATTTATATTGTCAATTTTAAATACAGTTTTTTCTAATTGATTTTTTACTTTCTCAAAATGATTATTTTTTTCTCGGTCCTTCAAGCTTTCTCCAACACAGAAAAAAACATTAAAATTATTTTCTAATGAAACTCGAAGCTTTCGTAATAATAAATCATCATCCTCATTGTAATATTTCCTCCTTTCTGAATGACCTACAATAACTCCATCCACATTGATACTTTTAAGCATATCAATTGAAACTTCACCAGTAAAAGCTCCCTTTAAATTATCATTTACATTCTGGGCTAACACTTTAATTTTTTCCCCTTGGCATAGTTCACTTGATTCCTTTAAAAAAGGAAATGATGGAGCTATACAGACTTCAACATCTGGATTATGGTTGTATATTTTTTTAATTGACTCGATTAAATCAATTGACTCACTCAAGTCAACATTCATTTTCCAATTTCCTGCTACAATTTTTTTTCTCATAAATTTCTTATTCTAGGATCTAACATTTTATATATTTCATCTACAAAGATATTAATCATTATAAATGAAAAACTAATTACTATCACAGAACCAATAATGACTGGAACATCTAGCATATTTAAAGAATAAACAATCTCTTTTCCCAAACCATTCCATCCAAAAATATATTCTACAAATACTGAACCTGCCAAAAGACTTGCAAACCATCCAGAAAGTGCTGTAACAACTGGATTTAATGAATTTTTTAAGCAATGTCTTGTTATCACTTGAAAAGTTGTCAATCCTTTAGCATATGCTGTTATCACATAGTTTTTTTTCAAAACATCAATTAGTGAGTTTCTCATCATCATTGAAATTACTGCGATTGGCCTGATCCCAAGAACCAGTGAGGGTAAAATCAAATTTTTAAGTTTGAGTTCATAATTTTCACCATAGTCGTCCAACTCATATAAACTACCTGTCATATTCAAACCTGTTATATCAGACAAAAGATAACCAAAAATCCAAGCTGCAATTATTGCACTCAAGAAAGAAGGCAAACTCATCCCCAAAGTGCTTAACACTTGAATAATATTGTCAATAATTGAATCTTTTTTTAAAGCTGAAAAAATTCCAAGTAGGATTCCAATTATCACAGCGATTAAAATTGAGGAAATTGCTAAAACAATCGTATTTGGGAAAGTATTTAATATTATTGAAGACACCTTAACTCCTTTTCTTTGATAAGATTCTCTTAAATATGGTATTTTGAGAACTATTGTATAGTTTCCTGTGTTTAGGATTTTTATAAAGGTATATTTTTTATTATCTAAAAAATTAAAACTATCCTGATTGTTTGAATAAATTGAAACTACTGAAAGATCATTCAAATAATATAAGTATTGAGTAATAACTGGCTTATCAAATCCGTATTTTTTGTTAATTATTTTAAGTTGTTCTTCATTTTCATTTTGATCCATCATCATTCTTGCTGGATCTCCAGGCAAAATTTTAAACAAGAAAAAAATTACTGTAATAACACCAAAAAGAGTAAATAAAATATTTAATATTTTCATTTATCTTTTTCCAAAAGATGAATTAGTGCAAAAATTGAATAATTTATCATATCATGATAATTAGCATCTATACCTTCACTAATTAATGTTTTTCCATCATTATCCTCAATTTGCTTAACTCTCAATAATTTTTGAATTATTAAATCAGTTAGAGAACTTATCCTCATATCTCTCCATGCTTCTCCATAATCATGATTTTTATCCATCATCAAATCTTTAACGACTTTGATCTGCTTATTATACTCCTCGATTGCCTGTTTTAAGTTTAGATCTGGCTCATCCGCTACACCTTTTTCAAGTTGTATTAATGCCATTATGCAATAATTAATTATACCAATAAATTCTGACTCTTGTCCCTCATCAACTTTAGAAATCTTTTTTATCTGTAGGCTTCTAATTCTCTGAGCTTTGATGAAAACTTGGTCAGTTAGAGATGACAATCTCAGAATTCGCCATGCACTTCCATAGTCAGACATTTTTGATTCATAAATGTTTAAACATTTTTCAATTACTTCATCAAACAATAGAGATGTATTTTTCACAAATATATTTTACGTAAATTTCGATAAAATTATTAAATAAATCAGGTCAAAAATCTAATGAATATTAACATTCGAGGTGAATTATACAGCTTAGAAAGTCCAAAAGTCATGGGCATCTTGAATTTAACACCAGATTCATTTTATGATGGTGGGAAGTTTTCATCTGAAAAAAAAATATTAACACATGTTATTTCAATGCTTAAAAACGGTATGGATATTTTAGACGTTGGTGGATACAGCTCCAGACCCGGTGCAAAAAACATCTCCGTAAAAGAAGAAGAAAAAAGAGTAATTCCAGTACTAAAATATCTAAGAAAAGAATTTAAAGATTTGATTATTTCTGTTGATACATTTAGAAGTGAAATTGCTAGAAAATCTATAGAAAATGGAGCTGATATAATAAATGATATTTCGGCAGGAGAAATTGATGAGAAAATCATGAATGTTGTATCTGAATATAATATTCCATACATAATTATGCATATGAAGGGTGAACCTCAAACAATGCAAAAAAATCCAAATTATGATGATGTGTGTAGAGAGATTATTTCTTATTTAGCTCAAAAAGTAAAAAAAGCTAGAGAATATAAGATAAATGATTTGATAATAGATCCTGGGTTTGGATTTGGCAAAACTTTACAGAATAATTACGAGATACTTTCAAATTTACATCATTTTGAAATGATTGATTTACCACTGTTAGTTGGTTTTTCAAGAAAATCAATGATAACTAAAGCTTTAGAAATTGAAAAAGAATTTGCATTAAATGGAACTTCTATATTAAACACAATTGCGTTAATGAAGGGAGCTAAGATTCTTAGAGTTCATGATGTCAAGGAAGCAAAAGAATGTATAAATTTGTATAACTTAACAACAAACAACAGTGGAAATTCTTGATTTGATCGTTTCGACAATTCTTCCAATAATAGATATTATTTTAGTTGCTGTGATGCTATACTGGGTTTATAAATTAATTAGAGGAACTTCAGCGATAATTATTTTTAGAGGTTTTGTAATTATTTATATCATTTGGTGGATTACTGACATTGCAAATATGAATATTCTCAGCAACATTTTAGGTGGATTTATAAGTGTTGGAGTGTTTGCTTTAATTATTGTATTTCAACAAGAAATTAGAAGATTTTTATTAATACTAGGTTCAAATCGAATTACTAACAATAAATCAGTTTTAAAAAAATTAAATTTATTTTTTAAAATCACTAAAGAAAAAAATGAAATTAATTTAGAAGAGTTGTTCAAAGCTTTAGAAAATCTTAAAAAAAATAAAACTGGGGCTTTAATTGTTTTTGAAAGAAATTCAAATTTAGATTTTGTAAAAGCTGATGGCGATACATTAAATGCAAATATTTCAGCACCGCTTATTGAAAGTATTTTTTTTAAAAACAGCCCTCTCCATGATGGAGCATTAATTATTGAGGGTAATTCAATAACATCAAGTAGAGTTACGCTCCCCTTATCAAAAAAGAAATTAAATAAATCTTATGGGTTAAGACACAAAGCGGGTGTTGGTATAACTGAAGATACTGATGCTATTTCAATAGTTGTTTCTGAAGAAACTGGAAAAATTTCATACATAAAAAACGGTGAATTTATAGAGTTTAAAGACAATGAACAGTTAAGAGACATTTTATTAGACGACCTCTCCAATTAATTCATCTTTTTGAAATTGAAGTTCATAGAGTTTTTTATAAAATCCATTCTCTATCCTAATCAATTTTTCGTGAGAACCACTCTCAACTATCTTACCATTTTCTAGGACAATAATTTTATCGGAATTTAGTATTGTTGATAATCTATGTGCAATAATAATTGATGTTTTATTTTGAATTATTTTAGATGTTGCATATTGTATTAGCTTTTCAGTTTTACTATCAACAGAGGAAGTTGCCTCATCTAAGATTAAGATTCTAGGATTACTTAGATAAGCTCTCAAAAATGATATTAATTGCTTTTGCCCCTCGGAAAGCATAACACCTCTTTCACGTACGTTATAGTGGTAGCCACCGGGAAGTTTATCTATAAAGTTATGAATACCAATTTCCTTTGCAGCTTTTTTAACATCATCAATTGAGATATCAGGGTTAAACAATGTTATGTTGTTAAATATTGAATCAGCAAATAAAAATATATCTTGGGTTACTAGGGCAATTTGAGATCTTAAATTTTTCAAGTCTATCTCTTTAATATTTTTATTATCAATAAAAATATTGCCAAAGTTACTTTCATAAAATCTTAATATCAACTTTATTACAGTAGTTTTTCCAGAACCTGTTGAACCCACAATAGCCACTTTCTCACCACTATCAATACTTAAATTTAAATTATTAAATACAGGCTTACTTTCAGAGTAGGAAAAACTTAGTTTATCAAATTTTATCTTGCCCTCAATTAAATTATTTTTTTGAGCTCCTTGATTATTAATAAAAGCTGAAGTATCTAAAATTTTGAATACTCTATTTGCTGCAACCATTCCCATTTGTAGAGTATTGAATTTATCAGCAATTTGCCTGAGAGGCCTAAACAACATCTGTGATAATTGAATAAATAAAAATATTGTTCCTATAGTAATACCAGAAAACTCCACTCCAACTAATCGTCCACCAAACCAAACCAAAAGACCAATTGTAATTGATGTTGATATCTCTGCGATTGGAAAGAAAATTGAATTGTACCATACTGTTTTCAACCAAGCATTTTTGTGTTTTTCATTTATTTTTATAAAAGAATTTTTCTCAAAATTTTCTCTGTTAAATATTTGAATTTCTTTAATACCACTTATTCTTTCTTGAACAAAAGAATTTAAGTTTGCAACTTCACTTCTAACTTCGTTAAAAGCTGATTTCATGGCTCTTTGAAAAAAACGTGTAGCTATTAAAATAAATGGTAAAACAGCAAAAACTATAACTGAAAGTTTTAAGCTCAAATAAATCATAACTGAAATAATAGAAAGCATCAGAATCAGATCTGCGAAAATCATAAAGAGACCTTGACTAAATATACTCGCAATGGTTTCCATATCATTGACAGATCTAGTAACTAGTCTTCCTACAGATGATTTATCGTAATAGGACATTTTAAATTTTATAATTCTTGAAAAAAGTTTCGTACGAACATCAAACACTACTTTTTGACCGAGAATATTTGTAAAATAAACAAATAAAAATTGAAAAATAACTTGAAATATTAACACTAAAAACATTAAAGAAATAATGTAAACTAGACCTGAATAATTTTTAAGAGTTATGTAATCATCAACTCCTATTTTGAGTAGATACTGACTTAAAATTGAAAAAACGGAAATTAATATTGCAGCTATTGTAACAAATATAAAATTAAGTTTATAAGGGTTAACAAATTCTAATAACCTAAAAAAGAGCTTAATGTTAAACCTATTATTCATCTAAATAATTTGACCAATTTCATATTCAACGTCAGTTAAATACAGCCCATGGGCAGGAACCGAGTACCCCGCTTTGCCTCTATTTTTGGAAAGAATAACATCATTAAACTGATCAATTGTAATTATATTCTGACCAACTTCAATTAATGTACCAACAATAGCCCTCACCATATTTCTCAAAAATCTATTTGCTTTTATCTTGAAAATAAAAGTATCATCATCGACTTGAGTCCAAGAAGCTTCTTGAATATCACAAATGTAGGTCTTAACATCTGTTTTTGATTTGCTAAAAGACTTAAAATCATCATTACTCAACAAATATTTACATGCTTCATTCATTTTTTTGATATCAAGTTTATTTAATAGCAGATAAGCTCTTTTTTGCATAAATGGATCCTTTCTATTTATTAATACATAACGATATGTTCTTGAAATAGCACTAAATCGTGCGTGATCATCATCATTAACACGAAAAATATTTCTTACACTTATATCGTTTGGAAGAAAAGAATTTAATTGATGAATAGTTTTTAAAAAATCAAATTCTTTATCATAATCAAAATGAGCAAACATTTTTTTTGCATGAACTCCAGTATCAGTTCTTCCAGCAGCAGTTAATGAAATATTTGAACTTAAAATTTTTGAGATACAGTCCTCAAATCTTTCTTGTATTGAAGTTTGGGATGGTTGTCTTTGCCATCCATGATAATTTGATCCATTATATGAAAACTCAATGAAAAATCTCAAGTTAAAGTCTAAATATTATTATATTCAAATATAGTTATTAGGATATTCAGTTGAGTGAAAAAAGTTTTAGTTATTTCAGATACGCACAGTTACATTGATGATAGAATAATAAAATATGCCTCAGAAGCTAATTATGTTATTCACGCAGGCGATATAGGTAGTTTTGAAGTTATAAGGAAATTAAAATCTGTTAGTAAAGTAATTTTTGTTTATGGTAATATTGATGGTAATGAAATTAGATCGGAAAGCAATAAATTTGAATTTTTTAAATTAAATGATTTAAAGATATTACTAACTCATATCTCAGGTAAAACTCCTCAATACAATAAAGAAACCTTAATAAAAATTGAAGAGCATAGCCCAGATTTACTAATATCCGGACACTCTCATATCTTGAAGATTCAATTTGATAAGATTAATAATTTGATATTTTTAAATCCAGGTGCAGCAGGAAGACATGGTTTTCATTTAAAAAGAACAATGTTAAGATTTGAGATAAAACTTAATAAAATTGAAAATCTTGAAATTATCGAGCTCGGTAGTAGATCTGATTTATCTTAATCTATCAACAGAATCAATAAGGTCTTTATCCCTTTTTAGTGATTTGTAAATTAAAGCCATAATTAGTGTAACTATTGCTAAATACAAGTAACCATAAAGTTCAGTTGAGGAATCAAAAATTATAAACTTCAGTATGTAAATACTATTTAGAAAAAAAATAATTTTAGAGAAATAAACTTGTTTTTTTAAGCTATTATTTAAAAATAAGATGAATGATGAAAAAAACGAAATTATTAAAGGGTAAATGGATAAATCAAACTTAATTATATTGTAATAGTCCAATATATATGTAATAATGCCCAATACTATCAACAATAGTAGCAAATAGGAGTGTTTTCTAAACATGTAAATAAAAATAAAGATTTTTAACTGTAATCTAAAAATATTGTATATTTGACTTGTTATCGAAAACCTTTCCGGATAACATAATCACAATAACGAAATTTTTTATGTCAGATTTAAAAGATTTAAATAAGAAAAAAATAACAGAGCTTGTCGAACTATGTAAAGAATTAGGAATTGATAGCTCTGGGAAAAAAAATGAATTAATTGATAAAATCATTGAATTTCATTCTTTATCAAAACCAAAAAATGAAATAAAAGTTGATCAAAACGTGAGAAAAGGTTCTAAAAGAGAATCTCATGAAAAAAATCATAACAGAGATTCTAGAAATAAATACAAGGAACCTGATTTTGAGTTTGATGGTATAATTGAATCTGAAGGTGTTTTAGACATTATGCAAGAGGGCTATGGTTTTCTTAGATCATCTGATTACAACTATTTAAGCTCACCTGATGATATTTATGTTTCACAATCCCAAGTAAGACTCTTTGGATTAAAAACTGGCGATACAGTTTTAGGTCAAGTAAGACCTCCCAAGGATGGAGAAAAATATTTCCCACTCATTAAAGTCAATAAAATAAATGGACTATTACCAAATGTTGTTAGAGACAGAGTTTCTTTTGAACACCTAACTCCATTATTTCCTGATGAAAAATTTAATATTGCTGATAAGGAAAGTAGTATATCAACCAGGATAATGGATCTTTTTTCACCAATTGGAAAAGGACAAAGAGGAATGATTGTTTCTCAGCCAAAAACAGGGAAAACAATGCTTCTTAAAGATGTTGCTAATGCTATTGCTGCAAATCATCCCGAGGTCTATCAAATTATTTTATTAATTGATGAAAGACCTGAAGAAGTTACTGATATGCAAAGGAATGTTAAAGGAGAAGTTGTAGCATCAACTTTTGATGAACCTGCTGATAGGCATGTTAGGGTTGCTAATATTGTTCTAGAAAAAGCTAAAAG
>CEPL01252057.1_pt1 | contig 13148 bp, 21 predicted proteins | sample 530541 | NCBI WGS metagenome assembly CEPL01 (sample SAMEA2620339, study PRJEB7988) | marine metagenome | biome: marine biome (ENVO:00000447); feature: surface water layer (ENVO:00002042); material: "saline water (ENVO:00002010), including plankton (ENVO:xxxxxxxx)" | depth 5 m
GGCTTTAATGTTTATTTTTTTTTCAATACTTCCGTTTCCTAATATCTTAACACCATCATATTGACCATTCACCAAACCTTTTTCTTTTAAGGTTTCGATTGTCACCTGAGAATTGTCATCGAAAACATTTAAAGAATTAAGATTTACAGGAATAATTATTTTTCTATTAAAATTTTTAAATCCTCTTGTTGGAAGTTTTCTAACAAGAGGCATTTGACCTCCCTCAAAAAGAGGTTTGTGAGTAGCACCAGCTCGAGAAAATTGTCCTTTATGACCTCTTCCGGCTGTTTTACCTTTTCCAGAAGCCCTTCCTCTTCCGACTCTTAGTTTTCTATGCTTAGATCCCTTTGCTGGTTTTAATAAGTGCAAATACATTTTACTACCTCGATTAATTTAATTTTTTCTTGATGCTAATGCAGCTTCTTTTGTTCTTAATTCAGATAGAGCTTTAAGAGTTGCTTTAGTTACATTAAGGTGATTATTACTTCCAAGAGATTTTGCTAATACATCTCTAATGCCTGCCAATTCTAAAACTGCTCTACATGCACCGCCTGCAATTACTCCTGTTCCTTCCGATGCTGGTCTGATCAAGACCTGAGCTCCACTATGCTTGCCTTTTGTGTCATGTGGAAGAGTAGTTCCTCTCATTGTAACTGTTTCCAAATTTCTTTTTGCATCTTCTCCAGCTTTTCGAATTGCATCGGCCACTTCAGCAGCTTTACCCAACCCATATCCAACTTGACCTTTATAATTTCCAACGACTACTAATGCACCGAAGCTAAATCTTCTTCCGCCTTTTACTACTTTTGAATTTCTACTCACATGAACAACGCGTTCTTCAAACTCGGGTTTTTCTCGTTCAATATTTTTGCCATCATTATTTCGTCGCTTACGACTTGTTTTTTTATCTTCACTTTTGTTTTTTTGTCGCTCAACCATAAATACTCCTAAAATTTTAATCCTGCTTCTCTTGCACTGTCCGCTAAAGCTTTTAAATTCTGACCAAATGAAAATCCTCCACGATCAAAAACCACTTCGTTAATTCCTTTTGATAACGCAAGCTCCGCAGCTTTAGCTCCAATATTTTTAGCAGCCTCTAAATTTTTTGCAGAACTTGATATGCCTAATAAGGTGATATTTTTATCATCATCAACAAATTGAACTTCAATTTTTGAATTTGATTTAAAAATACTCATTCTGGGTCTTTCAGATGATCCACGAACTTTATTTCTGACTCTTAAATGTCGTCTGACTCTCATTTGTTTTTTTGTTAATGAACTCATTTTACGCTACCGCCTTACCTTCTTTACGTCTAACTTGTTCGTTAGCATATCTCACACCTTTACCTTTATAAGGTTCAACTGGGGAATAGTCTCTAATCCTAGCCGCAACTTGACCAACAAGCTGTTTATCGATTCCTTCAACTGAAATATTAGTTCCACTATCTATATTAATAGTAATACCATCAGGTATTTTATAAACAATATCGTGAGAAAATCCCAATGAAAGAACAATTTCATTACCTTTTAATTGAGCTTTATACCCTACTCCTTCAATTATTAGATTCTTTTTATATCCTTCAGTTACTCCCACAATCATGTTATTAATTAAACTTCTTACAGTTCCAAACATTGCTTTACTAAACTTTTTATCATCTTCTCTTGAAACAACTATTTGGTTATCCTTAACCTCAACGCGGATACAATCTGGAGTTATATAAAAAGATTCTCCTTTAGACCCTTTAATATTGATCTTATTTCCATTAAGACTAACATCCACGTTAGCACTAAAATTAATTGGCTCTTTTCCAATCCTTGACATAATTAAACTCCAATCACTACCAAATGTAACAGAGAATTTCTCCTCCGATATTATGCTTTCTGGCCTCTGTATCAGTTATTACACCTTTTGATGTACTTAAAATTGCGATGCCAATACCTCCAAGAACTCGAGGCACTTCATCTCTATTAACATATTTTCTACAACTAGGCTTGCTAACTCTTTGCAATCCTTGAATTACTGGTTCTCTATCTGCAGTATATTTCAAATTAATGGCCAATGATGATTTATTCTCATCTCTTTTAATTATAGAATAATCAGAGACAAACCCTTCACTTTTAAGTAATTTGGCTATTTCAATTTTAATTTTTGAACTCGGTACTTCTACAGAAACTTTCTCTGCCATATTTGCATTTCGAATTCTAGTCAACATATCTGCTATTGGGTCTGATACAATCATAATAAAACCTTTTTAATTTTCTTTTGAGAACGGCATACCAAGAAGAATTAAAAGTTCTTTAGCTTCATTATCTTCTTTTGCCGATGTTACAAATGTTATATCCATTCCGTGAGTTAATTTAACTTTATCAGGATCTATTTCAGGAAAAACTGTTTGCTCCTGTAAGCCCATTGAATAATTACCACGACCATCAAACGATTTATTTGATGTACCTCTGAAGTCTCTTATCCTTGGCAATGCACTATTAAGAAGCCTATCAAGAAATTCGTACATTTTATCATTTCTTAATGTTACTCTTGCTCCAATTGGCATTCCTTCTCTCAATTTAAAATTTGATACACTTTTTTTAGCTTTTGTGATTACAGGCTTCTGACCTGTTATTATTGCCATATCACCAGCTAAAGCATTTAATGTATCTCTGTCATGATTCAAAGAAAGACATAAATTTAATATAATTTTTTTTACAGCTGGAACCTGCATAGGGTTTTTATATCCTCTTGATTCCATTAACTTGGGAATTACATTTTCTCTATATTGTTTTTTTAATCTTGGGATCATAAATCTACCTTATTAAATTATTTTGATGATCTAACATTTGAAATTGCAATCGGTGCTTCCCGATCGACAACTCCGCCCTGAGGATTTTCTTCAGTTTTAGGCATATGTTTTTTAATAAAATTTATTCCTTCAACTAGAACTTTTTTTTGATCTTTAGAAATCATTAAAATTTTTCCTGACTTTCCTTTATCATTACCAGAAATAATATCGACAATTTCACCACGCTTTACTTTAATCTTATTCATTTTTTTCCCTAATTATAAAACTTCCGGAGCAAGTGATACAACTTTCATAAAATCGTTTTCTCTTAATTCCCGAGCGACAGGCCCAAAAATACGAGTTCCTCTTGGATTATTATTATCATCCACAATAACAGCTGCATTTCCATCAAACCTTAAGCAAGAGCCATCTTTTCTTCTAATTGTACTTTTAGTTCTAACAACAACAGCTTTGAGAACATCGCCTTTTTTTACAATACCATTTGGCTGCGCTTCTTTAACAGATACTCGAATAACATCTCCAACTCTTGCAACTTTACTTTTTGTCCCTAAAACTCTTATGCACATGATGCTTCGAGCGCCAGAGTTATCAGCTACTTTTAATCTAGTTTGTTCTTGAATCATCTTTTTCCTCTACTTTGATTTAACTGATGATAAAACTTCAACAAGTCGCCATCTTTTTAACTTACTTAAAGGTCTTGTCTCCATTACTTTTACAATATCTCCAACATTAGCTGAATTGTCTTCGTCATGAACATGTATTTTTTTTGTCACCTTAATTTCTTTTCTATATAATGGATGTCGAACTCTTCTTTCAATTATAACAACAATTGTTTTGTCAGATTTGGAGCTACAAACTCTTCCCTCACGAGTTTTTCTCATATGTCTTTTATTTTGCATTTAAATTTCCGCCTTTTTTTCGTTTTGCAAAGTTTTAATTCTTGCAACGTTACGTCTCAATTCTTTGATACGTGATGGATTTTCTAATTGTCCTGAACCTTTCTGAAATTTTAACTTAAATTGCTCTTTATATATTTCTGATAATTGGACCTCTAACTCATCAATTGTCATTTCTTTTAAATCTTTTTTTTTCATTTGAAAAACCTCTTACTCTCCGGAATATCTTTGAATAAATCGTGCTTTAATAGGTAATTTAGTAGCAGCTAATCTTAAACATTCTTTAGCTAGTGATTCTGAAACACCTTCTATTTCGAACAACATAGTTCCGGGTTTCACAACAGCAACCCACTGATCAACTCCACCCTTACCTTTACCCATTCTTACCTCTAATGGTTTTTTTGTAATTGGCTTTGATGGAAAAATTCTTATGTAAAGCTTCCCTTTTCTTTTCATCTGCCGATTTGCAGCAACACGACAAGCCTCGATCTGAACACCTGAAATCCATCCACGCTCTAATGCTTGAAGACCATATTCACCGTAAGCAATTTTGTTACCAGAGTTAGCTAGACCTTTTCTAGATCCTCTTTGAACTTTTCGATATTTTACTCTCTTTGGCATTAAAGGCATTTTTATTCTCCGCTATTTAATCTTCTCGATACAAATCCACACTTTAATCCCTATAATTCCAGCAACAGTATTTGCCTCCGCTGTACCATAATCGATATTTGCTCTCAACGTATGAAGTGGGATTTTTCCTTCTTTGTAACTTTCGCTTCTTGCAATTTCTGCACCATTTAAACGACCTCCAGCTGTAATTTTAAATCCAAGCGCTCCGTTATCCATTGCTAATTGTTGTGCACGCTTCATAGCTCTTCGGTGAGATACTCTTCTTTCTAATTGCATTGCAACATTTCTTGCAACTAATGTAGCATCTAAGTCAGGATTTTTAATTTCACTAATTTCAACAAAAACTTCTTTTTTTGTTATTCTTGATAACTCAGTTTTAAGCGTCTCAATGTCTTCACCTTTTCTTCCAATCACAATTCCGGGTCGTGCAGTTTTTACAGTTATCCTAACACGATTAGCATACCTTTCGATATAAATATCTGAAACAGCAGCATCTTCTAATTTTTTAAAAACAATTTTTCTTAGTAAGTTATCTTCTTTTAACAAATTACCAAAATCTTGTTTATTAGCGTACCAACGAGACTTCCAATCTCTTGTTAGAGCTAATCTCATTCCAATCGGATTTACTTTTTGACCCAAAATATTCTCCTCTCAATAATTAATTATCACTTAAGATAACTGTAATATGACTTGTTTTTTTATGAATTGGACTCGCAGAACCTCTTGCTCTTGGACGATACCGCTTCATTGTGGGACCACCATCAATAATTGCATTTTTAACAATCAATTGATCAATAGAAAGTCCATTATTATGTTCAGCATTCGCAATAGCAGATTTCAGTGTTTTGCCAATTTGAATAGCAGCTTTTCTTGCATTAAACTCTGTTATCTGTAACGCATCAAAAGCAGATAATCCTTTAATTTCGTTGGCTAAATCTCTAGCTTTTGTTGGAGACATTCGAACGTATTTTCTTGTTGCACAAATTTCCATATTTATTTCCTATTTTTCTGTTGCCATTCCATGAGTTTTAAATGCTCGTGTTGGAGCAAACTCTCCTAATTTATGTCCAACCATATTTTCTGTAACAAAAACAGGTACAAAAACTTTTCCATTATGGACATTAAAAGTATATCCAACAAATTCTGGTACAATCATAGAGCCTCTAGCCCAAGTTTTAATTGGATTATTTCTTCCCGTCTCTTCAAGCTTATGTATTTTTTTAACAAGTTTTAAATCGACGTATGGTCCTTTTTTTAAAGATCTTCCCATTTTTACTTTTTCCTCCGCTCAATAATGAACTCATTTGATTGTTTGTGTTTATTTCTTGTTCTTTTACCTTTTGAAAGCAAGCCCCATGGTGATTGAGGATGACCTCCTCCAGATGTTCTTCCTTCTCCGCCACCCATGGGATGATCAACTGGATTCATCGCGACACCTCTAACTGTTGGCCTTACTCCAAGCCACCTTTTTCTTCCTGCTTTACCCATAACAATATTATTATGCTCAACATTTCCAACTCTTCCAATCGAAGCCATACAATTAATTTTGATTAGTCTTATCTCTGATGAAGGCATTTTTACATTTGCATACTCGTCTGTTTTTGACATCAGTACTGCTGATGTTCCTGCAGAGCGAACTAACTGACCACCTCTTCCAGATACCAACTCAATATTGTGAATTGCCATACCAACTGGAATTTTACTTAATGGTAATGCATTACCAGTAACCGGTTCAGCATCAGGCCCAGACATAACAATAGAATTTACTTTTAGTCCAGCTGGAGCGATAATATATCTTTTTTCACCATCAGCATAATTTAATAATGCCAATCGTGAAGACCGGTTAGGATCATATTCAATTGATGCAACTTTAGCTGGAATACCAAATTTATCTCTTTTGAAATCAATAATCCTGTATCGACGCTTATGACCACCTCCGCGATGTCTTACAGATATTCTTCCAGAGCTATTACGTCCAGCCATTCTCTTTTTGGATTTTATTAGTGAACGCTCTGGGCTAGATTTTGTAATTTCAGCAAAATCTGATAAGATCATATGTCTTCTACTTGGAGTTGTTGGTTTGTGTGTTTTTAAAGGCATTTTTTTCTCCCTAAATCATACTAATATTATCATCTTTGTGTAATGTCACTACCGCTCTTTTCCAGGCTGATGTTTTTCCATAATTAGCAGTTCTTTCACGCTTTTTCTTACCTTTACGTCGCATTGTATTTACAGCCGTTACTTTTACATCCAAAAGTTCTTCTACAGCTTTTTTTATTTCTAATTTATTGGAATTAATCGCTACTTTAAATAAATACTTATTTTCCAATTCAGATAATCTTGTCCCTTTTTCAGTCAATAAAACTTGTTTTACTATATTTGAAGCTACCTTCATTTTTTTAATCACTTTCTTTCGATAAACGTTTTTCTAATACATTCATAGCTGCCTTTGTTACAACTACTGTCTTATAAAGGAGCAGTTTATAGGTATTCAATAGATCAGCTGATATTAATTCGACATTTTGGATATTTCTTGAAGATAGAAATAGGTTTTGAGAAACTTCGTCAACAACCATTAAACATCCTCTTTCAATGCCTAAATTTCTATAAATTTTATTCAGCTCTTTAGTTTTTGGGGATTCTAAATTTAAATCTTCAATTAAAATAACTTCGTTTTGTTGAACTTTTTCACTAAAAGCTCTTCGAAATGCTAATTTTGCAATCTTCTTTGAAATCTTCTTTTTGTAAGATCTAGGGTGAGGACCGTGTGCAACTGCTCCACCTCTCCAAATAGGTGATTGCTTATACCCTGCTCTAGCTCTACCTAAGCCTTTTTGTTTCCAAGGTTTTTTACCACTTCCAGCAACCTTTGATTTACTCAGAGTCGACGCAGTACCTGCTCTTTGATGAGCTTGATATGCAACAACAACCTCATGAACAGCATGATCACCTTTGTCATATTCTAGTAAATTTTCTGGGATATCATAGTCTCCAAGATCTTTACCATCTTTATTTTTAACTAATAATGTTTTTGACATAAATATAACCTACTTTTTCTTAAGCGCTTGTCTAATAGTAACAATACTTCCATTTGCGCCCGGAACAGAGCCCTTAATCAAAATGATATTTTCATCTGGTCTAACGCTTACAACTCTTAAACTTTGTGTTGTAACTTTTTTATTTCCCATGTGTCCCGGCATTTTCTTACCTTTAAATACACGAGCTGGCGATGTACACATTCCGATGGATCCAGGTCTTCTCAACCATCCTCCACCATGAGAAGCTCTTCCTCCACCAAAATCATATCTTTTAACAACACCTTGGAAACCTCTTCCTTTACCATTAGCAACAACATCTACAAAATTAATCTCATTAAAAATGCTTACATCAACAGAGTCGCCTACGGATGTCTCATCATTTTTATCAACTTTAAATTCTCTAATTATTTTTTTGGAAACAACTCCAGCTTTTTTAAAGTGTCCTCGCTCAGGCTTTTTTAATCTTTCTTCTTTTTGATCCTCAAAACCAAGCTGTATTGCATTGTATCCATCTTTATCGTCATTCTTTTTTTGAACCACAACACAAGGTCCAGCTTCAATAACTGTAACTGGTATTACTGAACCATCCTCATTGTAATGAGACGTCATTCCTAATTTTTTTCCAATTATTCCATTCATAATGTACCTCTAAATCTTAATAGTAATATCAACTCCCGCAGGTAGATTTAGTTTTTTGAGCTCATCAACTGTTTTAGTTGTTGGATCAATAATATCCAGTAATCTTTTGTGTGTTCTAATTTCAAATTGTTCCATTGATTTTTTATTTACATGAGGACTTCTATTAACAGTAAATCTTTCGATTCTTGTTGGTAAAGGAATTGGACCAGAAACTCTTGCTCCTGTTCTTTTAGCAGTTTCCACAATTTCAGTTGAAGAAATATCTAAAACTCTATGATCAAAAGATTTCAGACGAATTCTAATACGTTGATTTGTCATATTTTTCTCTTTTCTTAAATTACCAATTTCTTTTTCTAACGACGGATAAAGGCTCCAATTTCTTGGAACCTTCCGACCATCGGCGACCTCTATTCAAGAGATTTCCTATATTTTAAATAAATTGTTACCAACGATAATGAGCAAATGCTTTATTAGCTTGAGCCATTTTATGCGTATCATCTCGTTTTTTAATCGCTGCTCCTTGACCTCTAAAAGCATCGATCACTTCGTTTGCCAAGGCCTTTCTCATTGGAATCCCTTTTTTTCCTCCAGCAAATTGGATTAACCATCTTGTAGCTAAAGCAATTTGTCTTTTGGGTTTAACCTCCAATGGAACTTGATATGTTGCCCCGCCAACTCTTCGAGATTTTACCTCTAATCTAGGGGACACATTTTCTATAGCGGATGTAAATACGTTAATTGGATCTTCATCGCTAAGTTGATTTTGTATATCTTCAAGAGCACCATATACAATTTGGGCAGCAACAGATTTTTTTCCTCGCTCCATAACACAGTTTATCATGTATGCTACAAGATCATTATTATATCTTGGATCGGGAATTAATTTTCTTTTTTCTGCTCTACGTCTTCTAGCCATTTTAAAATCCTATTTCTGTTTTTTTGCGCCGTATTTCGAACGTCCACGTTTTCGTCCCTCAACACCTAAACAATCTAATGCCCCTCTAACAATGTGATATCTAACCCCAGGTAAATCTTTTACTCTTCCTCCACGAACTAATACCATACTGTGTTCTTGTAAATTGTGACCTTCACCGCCTATATAAGCATTTACTTCACGTCCATTAGTTAATCGAACACGCGCTACCTTTCTTAATGCTGAATTAGGCTTCTTGGGAGTCTGAGTTTTTACAAGCAGACAAACGCCACGCCTTTGAGGGCAAGTCGACAAAGCTGGCGACTTACTTTTCTTCTTAGCAACTTTTCTTGGCTTTCGCACTAGTTGATTTATTGTTGGCATAAATTTTAACTCCTAAATTGATACGAGCGCAAGAAACTACTGATACATAGGCATTAACGCAAGCGAAAGATTCATTTTTTTTACATAATTTTTTTCATCATTTTTTAATCAAACCTTAATTTTTTGAAAAAAATTAACAAAATAATGATTATGTATTTAATATCAAATCAGTTAAATGCGACGGTACTTGCTGGAAAGACTGAGGTTCCATTGAATAACTTGCTCTGCCTTTTGTTAAAGATCTAAGCGATGTTGAGTAGCCAAATACTTCAGACAATGGTACCAACGCATGAATTATTTGTAATTCATTTGATGAATTCATTTCACAAATTTTTCCTCGTCTACTGTTCAAATCTCCTATCACATCGCCGACATGCTCTTCAGGAACTAAAATTTCAAGTACCATAATTGGCTCCAAAAGTATCGGTTGACTATTACTGATTGCTGAGCGAAGTGCCATTACAGATGCAGATGAAAAAGCTATCTCCGAACTATCAGATTCGTCAATATTTACAGAAGTAACAGAAATATTAATATCAATAAGTGCAAAACCTCCTAAACTACCAGTAGACAAGGCATCCTCAAGAGAATTAATTATAGGCTCTCTAAATTCGCTTGGTATACTTGTAGATGCTGAAGTTAAATTAATTGTGTTTCCTTTGCCTCTTTTATTGGGAGAAGTTTTTAATCCAATTTCTGCAAAATGTCTTTCTCCTCCTATTTCTCGATCAAAAACTGTTACACCATTACCATCCTTTAAAATACTTTCTCTATATGCAACCATTGGTTTACCTGCATTGGCTTTAATATTATACTCTCTAAAAATTCTGTCTTTTATGATTTCTAAGTGTAATTCGCCCATACCCTGAATTATAGTTTGTCCAGTTTCCTCGCTGATACTTTTATGGAATGTAGGATCTTCTGAAGTTAAGTCATTAAGAGCTGCAATTAAAGAATCTTTATCGCGAGTAGTTTTTGGCTCAATTGCCATTGAGATTACTGGTTCAGGAAATTCAATATTTTCAAGAATGATCGGATCGTTCTCAGAACAAATTGTGTCGCCTGTTGTGAAATTTTTTTGACCAACAATACCTCCTATTTCTCCTGCCTTAAGCACTTGAACTTCTTCCCTATGATTAGCATGCAGACGTAATAATTTACTAATTCTTTCTCTCTTTTTAATTCTTGGATTATATACGTTTTGCCCACTTTTAAGTTCGCCTGAATAAATTCTTAAAAAAGCTAGTTTTCCAACAAACTTATCGTTAACCATCTTAAATACTAATCCTGCTAACGGATCATCAACATTTGTTTTTCTTTTTATTATAGAATTATTTTTTGCTGATATTCCTTCAATTGAACAAACATCAACTGGTGAAGGAAGGAAGTTAACTACAGAATCTAGTAATGGTTGTATACCTTTATTTTTTAAGGAAGAGCCTGTTAAAGTAGGAATAATTAAGTTACTAATCGTACATTTTCGAATTGATTTTATGAGTAAATCCTTAGTAATTTTTTCTTCTAAAAAGGCGCCTAATATATCCTCATCATATTCAGCCAATGTTTCAATTAATTTTACTCTTGCAGCATTAGCTTTATCAATATAATGATCAGGTATTTCTTCACTTGTCACTGTTGAACCCTGATCCTCTTCAGAAAATTTATATGCTTTCATTAATAGCAGATCAATAACTCCCTCAAACTCATCTGACGAGCCAATTGGTATTTGAATTGGTACTGCATTTGCCCCTAACTTTTTCTTAAGTTCATCGACTACAAAATCAAAATTAGCTCCTATTCTATCCATTTTGTTAATAAATGCTAAACGAGGAACATTATATTTATTTGCTTGTCTCCAGACAGTTTCTGACTGCGGTTGGACTCCACCAACCGAACAAAAAACTCCCACAGCTCCATCTAAAATTCTCAATGATCTTTCAACTTCAACCGTAAAATCAACATGACCAGGAGTATCTATTATATTTATTTGATGAGAATTCCAAAAACATGTGGTTGCAGCACTAGTTATTGTAATACCTCTCTCTTGCTCTTGAATCATCCAATCCATAGTGGCTGTTCCGTCATGGACTTCTCCAATTTTATGAACTTTTCCAGAATAATACAATATTCTTTCAGACGTGGTTGTTTTACCTGCATCTATATGAGCAATAATTCCAATATTTCGTATATTATGAGGGTAGTTGTTCATTATATAAAGCTATCTTAAAATACTGTTAAAAACTATGTATTTTAAAAAAAAACTCAAAAATTCATTAAATTGCGAATGAAAGCCTTATTTATTCATCGTTGGGATCTAAAAGATCACTTCCCAATAAATCCTCTACAGGGATTTCATCTCCATGCTTAACAACTTTAATATCTCTATACTGGGGGAATCCAGACCCAGCAGGAATTAAACGACCCATTATGACATTTTCTTTAAATCCTCTTAATGTATCAACCATTCCTAATGTTGCTGCTTTTGTAAGAACTCTTGTTGTATCTTGGAAAGATGCTGCAGAAATAAATGATTCTGTTTCAAGCGCAGCTTTTGTAATACCCAGCAAAACAGGTGATGCTTCAGCAGGTCGTCGTCCTTCAGAAACAGCTTTTTGATTGATTTCTTGGAAAGTTTGTTTTTCAACCTGCTCTCCCCACAAAAATTCAGTATCTCCTGGATCTGTAATTTTAACTTTTCTTAACATTTGACGAACAATAACCTCGATATGTTTATCATTAATTTCGACACCTTGTAATCGATAAACACCTTGAACTTCATTAACAAGATATTCTTGTAGCTCTTGTGGACCGCAAACTTCTAATAATTCTTGTGGTACAATTGGTCCTTCAGTTAACTGCTGACCTTTTTTAACAAAATCATCAGGAAATACGATTACATGTTTATTCATAGGAATTAGATGTTCCTCTTCAGCTCCAGTTACTGTATCACGAACTAAAACTTTTCTTTTACCTTTTACTATTCCACCAAGCTCAACAACTCCTTCGATTTTTGCAATTTCTGCAGCATCTTTTGGCGTTCTTGCTTCAACTAACTCAGCAACTCTTGGTAGTCCACCAGTGATATCTTTTGTACGCACAGTTTTTCTTGGTGTTCTTGCTAAAGCAAACCCTTTTTTGACCATATCATTTTTCTTGATCATCACTTGAGCTCCGGCTGGAATTGAATAGAAGCCGACTTTGTCCTTATCTTTAGGATCTCTGATCACAATCTGCGGATGAAGATCTTCTTTATGTTCCATTACTACAAGACCCTCAACACCAGTGGCTTCGTCGATTTTCTTTTCTACAGTTGCACCTTCTGTAAAATCTATAAATTCAACTTTACCCTCATGTTCAGATAAAATTGGAACCGAATAAGGATCCCATTCAACAAATACATCTCCAGAATTAACAACTCCTCCATCATCGACAGAAACCTGAGCGCCAATCATCATTGCATATCTTTCAAGCTCTCTTCCTTCCTCATCAACTATAATAATATTACCATTTTTATTTAATATAATATTATTTTCATCAACTTTTACTGAACGGATATTATCATATTTTACTATACCATTAGACTTAGATATGATTCTTGGTTGTTTAAAAACTGAACTTGCTGTTCCACCAATATGGAACGTTCTCATTGTTAACTGTGTTCCTGGTTCCCCAATCGATTGGGCAGCAATTATTCCTACTGGCTGACCTAGCTGAGCCATTTTTCCAGTAGCTAAATTTAGCCCATAACATAAAGCACAAACTCCTTTTCTTGATTCACACGTAAGAACACTTCGAATAATGACTTTTTCAACACCAGCACTTTCTACTTTTTGTGCAGAATATTTATCAAT
>CEPL01049245.1_pt1 | contig 13027 bp, 9 predicted proteins | sample 530541 | NCBI WGS metagenome assembly CEPL01 (sample SAMEA2620339, study PRJEB7988) | marine metagenome | biome: marine biome (ENVO:00000447); feature: surface water layer (ENVO:00002042); material: "saline water (ENVO:00002010), including plankton (ENVO:xxxxxxxx)" | depth 5 m
AGAAGTCTCCAGCCACTTTTGATCGATTGCCAGACGCACAGATCAAATAAACAGGTCTATCCAAGGGAAATTTGTCAACGTGTTCTGGAACTTCTCCCAAGGGCAACAATAGGGCACCCGGAACTCTCATCTCTATGAATTCATATTCCTCACGAACATCTACGAGGCAGATATTTTCCAAATCTAACTTAGCCAGTTCATCTGTAGATATTTCTTCGATTTCAGTCAAGATGCTCCTTTATAAGTCTGACTCTCCAGACTAGTCGTCATTTAATTGGGATGGCGTATTCGCGCTTCGAAGTTTCTTTGGGTATGCAGACTCATAGGTTACGCAATCTAAACAGGTTATAGCTTTCTGGATTGATCTAACGCCCTTCAAAAATTGAAGCTCAAGAGCTTCAACACATTCAGTCCGGATCGCAGAAAATAAATACTGTTCTTTCCCTTGATACAAAGGAAAGACCATGCTCCTAGCTTTAAGTTTGGAGACACATTCAAGAACTACTGAGCTATCAATCTCCAGATAGTCACATGCCAGAATAACCGCTATGTCACTTTTGATATTTCGCAAGCCGGTTATTACACCGCCAAGAGGGCCTTCATTTGGGAATAAATCTTCACAATATTGAATATTCGCTTCCAATGAGTGGATCTTCTTTTCGCCTCCTACGATAACGACATCTTCCACTTCAGCTGCAAGAAGCGTCTCAATGGCAATATCAATAAGTCGTCTACCTTTGTAAAGGATTTCTCCTTTATCACGACCCATACGAGACGATGAACCCCCATTGAGAACAATCCCTGAGAAATTCATCTACAGTGAATCAATTTGCAACTGATCCCAACTAGGTTCAAGTTGGCGGAGGAAGAGGCTGCATCGTTCTGCCTCGGCATAGTCCCCAATCTCTCTCGATATCACTGATAATTGATTAAGGGCGAATAAGAAATACCGATTACTTTCATGGTCCCAGCGCACGAAACCTGAACCCCGCCATCCACTTTTCCGTAATGAGTCAAGACCGCGATGATACGCTACACGGAAATACGCGTAAGATTCCATCGTTTCAGTCGAAGATAATCCCAAAACGCACCAGATGGCTATTGATTCTGGGTTCTTAGAAGCAAGAGTTAGCAACATAGAACGTTTATCGTCAGATTCGTTATCTCGTAAGTCTTTTATCTTTTGTTCAAAAGATGGCTCCTCATTAGGTAACTTTGTCTCGGGTATTTTTCCTTTGTTAAATGTTACTTCACTCATATTTTTAAGGGACTCTCATGATTCTTAGAACGTCTGTTGCAGGAGAATCGCCGGTTATACCTGCTAGCACCCCGATTAAGTCATTTGCTTTAACATGGCCTTCAGCAATTGCGACATTGATTGCATTTTCAATACGTGTTTCGTAACTTAACTCACCGGTAATTGTGTATGGAGTCACCCCCCAACTCAGGGTTAGTTGCTGAGCTGTCCGTTCATCCATCGTCATTCCCAAGATTGGTACGTTAGGTCGAAACCGAGCCATGGACCGAACAGTAAAACCCGATCCAGAGATACATAGCAGTGCCGCCAAATCAAGTTCATTCGCAGCTCTCCACGTGGCTAAAGTCATCGCGTCAGTTATTCCTTCGGAGCCCGCAGATGATGGTTCATCCTCAGGAATTTGACGCAATTGTGCTACTCGTTCAGCCCACCTCTCATAATCGAAAGCCTCATCTGCACGCTGGGCTATACGGGACATTGTTTGTACTGATTCAACAGGAAACTCGCCTATTGCAGTTTCGCCCGAAAGCATAACGGCTGAAGTACCATCAAACACAGCATTTGCGACATCTGAAGCTTCAGCTCTTGTAGGTGAAGAATTTTGTATCATTGAGTCGAGCATTTGAGTTGCAGTAATTACTGGTAAACCACCGGCTATACATTCAGCGATAATTTTCTTTTGTAAATGTGGTAGGTCGGCAAGATCAAACTCAGTTCCAAGGTCCCCTCTAGCTACCATAATGCCTGCCGAGGCTTCAATTATGCCCTTAAGATTCTCTACCGCCGCTCGGGTTTCAATCTTTGCAACTACCAATGGGCCACGAGGGTGCGGTTCTGTCCCAACGCGTCGTACGTCATGAGCAGATCGCACATATGAAACAGCAACCATATCAACACCGAGTTCTACGAAAGCGTCTAATTTTCTGAGATCGCTGTCAGTAGGAGTGGGCATACTTAACCTTTCGGATGGAATACGTATGCCAGGTCTACCATGAAGACGTCCTCCGCTTGTAACCACTCCAGTAACAGCTGAAGCAGAGACGTTCTCAACCCGTACCACAACTTGACCATCACCAAGAGGAATTACGTCTCCAGGCAATAGATCGTCCAAGACACTCTCGTAGTCAACTTCAATTGTCTTTTCGTTCGATCCACTATTACCGGGCACGATTGATATCTCAGAGTCTTTAAGTAATTCAGCACCTTCGTCACTAAAAGCTGCACACCGAATCTTTGGTCCGGGTAAGTCAACAAGAATTCCGACCCGTTTTGATAAATCTGCAGCAACTTGGCGTATTCGCTTATATCGCTCAATAGCTTCATCTAAGGTGCCGTGAGCAAGACCTAATCGTGCAACATCCATACCGGCATCCATGATCTTTCTTAGGTCAGATTCAGAATCACTTGCTGGCCCAATAGTTGCGATTATCTTCGTACGTCTTTCCATACTTATACGCTATAGAATCCATCATCAAACCGTGTTGGCTATTAGAAATTTCAAAGAATTTAACTGTGATGTGATAGCGTTCAGGTGTGCTAGATAAGGATTTTTTGCAATCTGACTTTCCACTTGCATTTGCCCACAGAGGTGGCGTATTGGATTTCCCAGAAAACTCTCTAAAGGCCTTCCAAGGTGCTTATGACTTAGGTTTCCGGTACATGGAGACTGATGTACATGCGACCAAAGATGGACAGCTAGTTGCCTTTCATGATGATAAATTAGATCGAGTAACCAACACTAAGGGAAAGATAGGGGAAATTAACTTCTCTGATTTGTCTCACGCTTTAATTGGTGGAACTGAACCGATCCCGCTACTCATTGAATTATTAGAAGAATTCCCGGATGCTAAGTTTAATATTGACCCCAAACATGACGGTGCGGTAGAGCCACTTGCTGAGATAATTGTTAGAACTAATTCAACTAATAGAGTATGTGTCGGATCATTTTCTGATGAAAGGATAAAAAGGATTGCGAAATTAATAGGCCCAAAGTTATGCACTGGCATGGGGCCAAAATCGATTTCAAAGTTGCAAATTTCCAAATTTACAAAATCCCTTCTTACTTCGCCATTTGGAGATTGCGCACAGGTCCCATCGAAGATTAAAGGAGTTCCTTTCATAACTCGCGAATTCGTGAAAAGGGCACATTATTTGGACAAAGCCGTACATGCGTGGACTATTAACGAACCGGAAGAAATTGAGTATCTTTTGGATTTGGGTGTCGATGGAATAATGACTGATAATTTGTCAGCATTAAAATCTGTGTACCTTGCTAGAGGAATCTGGAATGGCAGAACTTAGACCATTTCATTATGCGTTTGCGGTAGCGGATTTAGAGGTGGCTCAAGATTTCTACGTCAACACACTAGGGGCACAAGAAGCGCGAAGCGATGAAAAATGGATAGATTTTAATTTTTTCGGACATCAACTTAGCGCTCATCTAATTATCGACTATCCCCCACTAACTTCTCCTCTGAGCCTCGTTGATGGTGACCATATCCCCATTCCCCATTTCGGCGTAATCTTGACGAAACCTGTTTGGGAACAACTTGCAGAGCGACTACTCCATCTAGAAGTTCAATTTGCTCTTGAACCTAAACTACGATTTAAGAATACCCCTGGAGAACAGTGGTCCATGTTTCTATATGACCCATTTTCGAACGGAATTGAATTCAAGTGCTTTGAAAATGCAGAAATGATATTTGCATCCTCATAAACCCGTATATTAAATCCTGTGGAAAACATGTGGGTTCCTTCACAAGAATGTGGATTTTCCGGTTTTATTTGTGGATATGTTGAGGATTTCTAATATTCGCTTGACGACAATCGAAAAAGATGTAAATGTATCTGTACGCCGATGACAACGGCACAAAGAATTAGCAAAATCTAATCGGAAGCGGTGGCAGCATCGAAATCCGGGAAGGTACGGCTAAGGAAATGTGACAGCCATCGGAACAGGTTTAACGGGATTATCCGAAAGGGTAATCACTGGGAGGCGATCTTCGGAAACCCAACCAGACCGCCATCAGCTCAGGCTGATGAATCCGACTTAAGACCGGAAGGGATTAAGCGTCAAAATAACCACAACTCTCGAGTTGCAGGAATTTGACAAAAGGCCGAAAGGTTCGGATCAAACCTTAGAAGTCCTTCAGGGGATGACTTTGGAAACGTTAAACTGCACAGCCCCGTGGGGTTTCTCTAAGAGAAATCACTCGGGGCTAATGTGTTTTTAATTCTATTTATTAGTATTGGATTATGAATATGCTCCCACCAATTTTATTTGTGCATGGGCTGGCGACATCAGGGGCACGCACCTGGGGAGAGAACGGCTGGCTTGATCTGGTCCAAGATGCTAACAGAGAGTCAATTGTTACAGACCTTCCGGGCCACGGAGCTAGTTACCACATTGCAAGTAACATGACCTACGAGAAATGTTATGAGTCAGTTTTAAGCTCCATTTCCACGCCCCCTGTAGATGCAATTGGTTTCTCACTAGGCGCACGGCTGCTCCTCACAGTCGCTAGTAAGAACCCTGATACTTTTCGTAAACTCGTACTATCTGGGATCGGAGATAACCTCTTCTCAGTAGATAAGACTAGATATAAAAATATTCGTGATGGGATCGAAGGGAAGCCTAATCCTAGTAACCCTGAATCTCGTTATTTTAACCAGTTGTCTGAAGCCGTCGATATTAACCGATTAGCAATACAAGAACTCATAAACTCTCCTCAGTCACCACTTGCGGTAGATCAACTAAGAGAAGTTAATTGCCCCGTTCTAGTAGTAATTGGCGAAAATGATTTTGCTGCCCCGGCTACAAAACTCTTAGAATCATTGCCGAATGCAACATATTTAGAATTAAAAGGTGTCGACCACTTTGCAACTCCTAAGAATTTCTCGTTCATGGAGGCAGCATTAAAGTTTATAGACGCAGAGCCTCAATGGTAATGACTACCGCATTTGCTGAAGACTTGGTGTAACAGGGCTTGGGAGTTGAGAGACTCCTTGCAACCAACTGTCAACTGCCGAGGCGCAAGATCGCCCTTCAGCTATAGCCCACACGATAAGGCTTTGACCCCTGCCTGCATCGCCTGCTACGAATAATCCGTCAACATTAGTCATCCAATTAGCGTCTCTAGCAATATTGCCTCTTGCGTCTAATTCTACTCGCAGTTCTGTTACCAACGAAGATGAGTCAGGGCCAACAAAGCCCATAGCAAGACACACCAGATTAGCTTTATGGATTTCCGTGGTACCTGGGATTTCCACGAAATCTAACCTGCCATCAATATTTTCTTTTTTGACTTGGATTGTCTCCAGTCCAGTTACTGCCCCATTCTCCCCAATGAACTGTGTTGTATTAATCGAGTAGATTCTTTCTCCGCCCTCTTCATGTGCAGATGATGTACGCATCATTAAAGGCCATGTTGGCCAAGGGGTACTGTGATCTCTGCCCTCGGGAGGTTTTGGCATAATCTCAAATTGTTTAACAGAAGCAGCCCCATGGCGATGAACCGTTCCTAGGCAATCAGCGCCAGTGTCTCCACCCCCGATTATGATTACGTCCTTACCAAGTGCTGAGAAGGGATGGTCCTCATAATCTCCTTCCTGCACTCGATTGGCTGGTTCAAGGAATTCCATGGCTTGGTAAATTCCATCAAGATCTCGACCAGGTATTGGTAGATCTCTCCAGTTCGTGGAGCCTATGGCTAAGATAACTGCATCGTGGCCAGACTGGATTTCTTGATAACTGATATCGGTACCAACGTTTACGTTTGTAACAAATTTTGTTCCCTCAGCTTCCATTTGTTTTATTCTGCGATCAATGTATTGCTTTTCCATTTTAAATTCAGGTATCCCATAACGAAGAAGACCGCCGATTCTGTCACTTTTCTCAAGGACTGTGACATCGTGGCCGGAACGCGATAGTTGCTGAGCCGCTGCTAAACCAGCGGGGCCTGAGCCTATGACAGCGACACTTTTGCCGGTCCGTTTATGAGCCAGAACAGGTTTTATCCAACCTTCGTTCCAGGCTCTTTCAACGATCTCTACTTCAACTTGCTTGATAGTGACAGGGTCTTCATGAATTCCTAGAACACAAGCTGCCTCACAGGGAGCTGGACATAAGCGACCTGTAAATTCGGGAAAATTATTTGTTGCATGTAGTGCATCTATAGCTTCTCGCCAATTATTTTTATAGACCAAATCGTTCCAATCTGGTATCAGATTTCCTAGAGGGCAACCATTATTGCAGAAGGGTATACCACAATCCATGCACCGAGAGGCCTGCTTTTGTAGCGCTTCGTTACTGAACGGTTCATAGACTTCTTTCCAATCACGAATACGAACCGGCACAGGCCGACGCTGAGGCATTTCTCTGCCATGACGGATAAATCCCCGTGGGTCGCCCATCTATTTCCTTTCGCTCGTCGCTACCGACATAACTGCTGCAGTCACATCTGCACCTGACTGTTCTGCATTAGCCATTGCTTCTAGCACCTGCTTGTAGTGCCTTGGCATAACTTTAACGAAGCTAGAACTTGCCCTAGGCCAAGAATCAATTATTTCTTTGGCGACTAAGGAAGATGTTTCAAGACTATGCATGGCTAATGTTTCTCTGATGAAGGAAGCATCGTTCTCGTCTAAATCTTCAAGATCAACTAGTTCAGAATTTACTTTTGATGGGAAAGTCCCGTCCTGATCGTAGACATATGCAACTCCGCCGGACATTCCAGCGGCGAAATTTCTTCCTGTTGGACCTAAAACAATAACTTTTCCACCGGTCATGTACTCGCAACCGTGGTCCCCAATACCCTCGACTACTGCTGTTACCCCTGAATTTCTTACGGCGAAACGCTCACCAACTTGTCCCCTAATGAACATTTCTCCTGAGGTTGCCCCGTATAGTAGGACGTTTCCGGCTATAACATTTTCTTCGGGCTTAAATGTTGATTCACTTGGTGGATACAAAATTACGCGCCCTCCACTTAACCCCTTTCCTACGTAATCGTTTGCGTCACCCTCTAGACGCAAAGTTATGCCCGCTGGTACAAATGCTGCAAAACTGTTTCCGGCTGAGCCATTGAATTTCACCTGTATCGTGTCATCTGGCAATCCCTCACCACCCCACTTCTTTGTCAAGTGATACCCAAGCATTGTTCCTACAGTGCGGTTAACATTGCGAATGGGGAGCTCCAAGTTGACTTTGTCCCCGTGCCTTAAAGCTCCTTCAGAAAGTTGTATGAGTGTCTGGTCTAGCGCTTGGTCTAAACCGTGGTCTTGTTCCTCATTGCAGTATCGAATCGCTTCAGAACTTAACGGAGGTTGATAAAGAATTGGAGAAAGATCAAGCCCTTCTGCTTTCCAGTGCTCAATACCATCTGTGACATCGAGACATTCAGCCCTTCCAACTGCTTCTTTGAGTGTTCGGAAACCCAAAGCAGCTAAAAGCTCTCTCACTTCTTCTGCAACAAATTCCATGAAATTGACCACATGGTCAGCCTGTCCAGCGAATTTTTTTCTTAAGTCCGGATTTTGACTAGCAATACCGACTGGACATGTATCTAAATGGCAAACTCGCATCATCACACAACCCATAACAACAAGTGGGGCTGTTGCAAATCCAAACTCTTCGGCTCCTAGTAGTGCAGCGATCATTACATCTCTGCCCGTTTTCAACTGGCCGTCACATTGAACAACAATTCGATCACGTAAATTATTCAATAAGAGAGTTTGTTGAGTCTCAGCGAGACCTAGTTCCCAAGGCGTTCCAGCATGCTTGATAGAGGTGAGAGGCGATGCCCCTGTTCCCCCATCATGCCCTGATATTAAAACCACATCTGCATGAGCCTTTGAAACTCCTGCCGCAACAGTTCCTACACCAAGCTCAGAGACTAATTTTACGTGGACTCGAGCTTCGGGATTCGCATTTTTGAGATCATGTATTAACTGAGCTAAATCTTCAATCGAATATATGTCATGATGCGGAGGAGGCGAGATTAAATCAACTCCTGGCGTTGAATGACGAACTTCAGCGATCCACGGCCAAACTTTATGACCCGGAAGCTGACCACCTTCTCCCGGTTTCGCTCCTTGGGCCATTTTGATCTGTATATCGTCAGCATTAACTAAATACTCGCTTGTTACTCCAAATCTTCCAGAGGCTGCTTGTTTGATAGCCGATCGACGGAGATCTCCATTTTCATCCGGTATGTATCTCTTAGAGTCTTCACCGCCCTCACCAGTATTTGACTTAGCACCTATTCGGTTCATAGCTATTGCTAATGTTTCATGAGCCTCTGCGGAGATTGACCCATACGACATAGCACCAGTAGAAAATGTTTTCATGATTTCACTTGCAGGTTCAACTTCGTTGATTGGTATAGGGTCCTTAACTCCTGACCTAAATTTAAATAGTCCTCGGAGGGTTGCAAGATCTCTTGCTTGTTCATCAACACGCTTCGTATATTCTTTGAATATGTCATACCGTCTTTCTTGCGTCGCATGTTGCAATTTAAAAATAGTTTCAGGATTGAATAGGTGAAATTCACCTTCTCGTCGCCACTGATATTCCCCACCGGCTATTAGGTTTCGGTGGGCTCTATGGGAAGGAACTTTTGGAAAGGCAATTAGATGTCGTAATCTGATTTCTTCCGCTAGTTGGGCATACCCGACTCCACCTAACCTGCTCATTGTGCCCGGGAAAGCGTCTATAATTAGCGATTGCCCTAAACCTATTGATTCAAAAATTTGTGAACCGATATAACTTCGGACCGTTGAAATCCCCATTTTCGACATCACTTTCAGAACGCCTTTGTCGCATGCTTTTACATAATTTGCATGAGCCATTTCGGTTGTCAATCCCTGGTCAACCTCTTGTTCTTGACGTTGCACAAGGTCGGTAATAGTTTCAAAAGCAAGGTAGGGATTTACTGCATTTGCTCCGTATCCGAGCAAAAGACAAAGATGGTGAATTTCGCGCATTTCGCCAGTTTCGATTATCAAACTCACTTGGGAACGCGATTTTTGTCTTACTAGGTGATGGTGTACTGCCGCTGTGGCTAAGAGGGCTGGTATCGGTGCATGACTAGCACTGGCTCCTCTGTCCGAGAGTACAAGTAGATTCTTTCCGTCTTTTATGGCTTGTGTTGCGAATGCGCGAATATTTTCAATGGCGGCCCGCAAACCGCTTCCGCCTTCATCTACAGCATATAAACAAGGGATTATCTGTGATTTAAAATTCTCTAATCCATCCTGCCCGCTGATTTCACCATCGATATCTAATATATTCATAAGCTCGGTATTGAGGAGCACTGGGTGATTTATGAATATTCGGCGAGCAGATTCCGGTGTTGGATCTAACAGGTTTCTTTCTGGACCTAACCACCCGCAGGTAGATGTGACGATTTCTTCCCGGATTGCGTCTAAAGGCGGATTAGTCACTTGAGCAAATAACTGCTGAAAGTAATCATAGATGAGCCTAGGCTTGCTAGAAAGCACAGCTACAGGAGTGTCTGTACCCATTGAACCAATCGCTTCTTTTCCAAACTGATACATCGGAGATAATAAGAGCTTTATCTCTTCGTTTGTATAACCAAATAGTTTCTGTCGCGTGAGCAGGCTACTATCTTCGGGTCTTGGGACATGTCGTTCTGGCAGATCACTCAGGTCTACCTGATTTTCTTTAAGCCATGATCCGTAGGGTCGTTGGGAGACAAGCTTTGATTTAATCTCTTCGTCTCTTACAATTCGTCCTTCAGTTGTGTCAATGAAAAACATTTTTCCGGGCTGCAGTCGTCCTTTTTCGATTATCTTTTCAGGGGCTACGTCTACTACTCCAACTTCAGATGCCATAATTACGAGATCATCATCTGTAACCCAATATCTTGATGGACGAAGCCCGTTTCTGTCTAAGACAGCGCCAACTACTGTGCCGTCAGTAAATATTATTGATGCAGGCCCATCCCATGGTTCCATTCTGGCAGACTGATATTTGTAGAAATCCTTTAAGGACTGGTCCATGCTTTCATGATTTTCCCAAGGCTCAGGGATCATCATTAGAACTGCTTCTTGTAATGGGTAGCCGGCTAGCACCAGCAGCTCTAGGCATTCGTCAAAAGCGGCAGTGTCAGATGCGCCGGGAGTGCAAATTGGAAATAAGCTCTCCAGTTCAGTATCCAGAAGATCTGACTGCATTAATGCTTCGCGTGCACGCATCCAGTTTCTATTTCCTTGAACTGTGTTGATTTCCCCATTGTGAGCGACAAATCGATAAGGATGAGCCAGTGGCCATGATGGAAAGGTGTTCGTGGAAAATCTTGAGTGCACCAATGCTAGTGCGCTTTCTACTCTGGGGTCTTTGAGGTCTCGGTAGAAATCCCCTAGCTGCGGAGTTGTTAGCATTCCCTTGTAGACGAATGTTCTTGAAGAGAGGCTCGGGAAATAGACACCTTGGTGTGTTTTAGACATTCCGCCCATCCCTTGGGTAGCCACATCTATATGTTCAAAGACGATTTCATTTTCGCAGCGTTTACGAAGAATGTATGCACGTCTGTCAAGGGCTATTCCTTCAAGTAAATTCCCATCCACTGAAGTAGCGGCAATGAACAGTTGCAAGAACTTAGGCATTGTTCCGAGTGCGCCACTTCCTAGGAAAGAGCTGTCAACTGGGACTTCTCGCCAACCCAGCACTTCTAAATTCAAATCTGATGCGATTGCTTCGGTTTGATTGATTGCCAAATCACATTTACTGTCATCTTGAGGCATAAATGCTATACCGGTTGCGAAGTGTCCCTTTGGCGGAAGCTCAAAATTTACGACTTCTCTTAAGAATTTATCGGGAATTTGTATGAGGATTCCAGCACCATCTCCCGTGTTCTTCTCTGCCCCTAATGCGCCTCGATGTTGTAACTGACATAGGGCGGCAATTCCAGAGGACACTATTTCGTGAGTTGCTCGCCCCTTTAAGTCCGCTATGAAGTTAACACCGCAGGAATCATGTTCGAATGCAGGATTATAGAGGCCCTGTTCTATAGGCAAATCTGGATTTATATTACTTTTCACACGTTTCCTTTGGTGCTGTACGACTAGGACAGCGTGAGGCGACGTTGACCCAGCTAGTTATAGCTTATCAATTCTAACAAAGTTTTAACTAGTCGAAATACGTAAGTAGCTGTTGACAATTATTAAAGGCATGCTGTTTAGGTGAATACCTTACGAGATAACGACAATGAGTTGTTCAAATTTCTAAATAATTCTACTTCTCCCTACCATGCTGTTCAGAACGTGCGAGAATATTTACTCGAAGCAGACTTTACGCAATTGGACGAGCAGACACCTTGGGAGTTATCAACGGGCGGCTATTTTATTGAGCGTGATGGGAGTATAGCTGCATGGTACTTCCGGGACTTAAAGGAAGCATCGAATGGATTAGCTATCGTCGCAGCGCATACGGATAGCCCAAATCTTCGTTTAAAGCCTGTTCTGAAGGGTCATCAAGTTGGCTTATCTCAATTTGGTGTAGAAGTCTATGGTGGCGCTTTACTCAATAGTTGGCTTGATAGAGATTTAGGAATTTCTGGTCGACTCATCACACTTTCAACAGGTGGAGTTATTGAAGAAAACTTAGTGCAGATCAATGAACCGCTTGCGAAGATTCCCCAACTTGCCATCCACTTAAATAGATCTGTCAACGAAAACGGGCTAATCCTTAATCCCCAACAACACCTTCGACCTATCTGGAATGATACTTCTTCAGATACTACGAATCTTATTGATTTCATTTCGGCTGCCGCTGGAATTGATCGCCACCGTATCCGGTCTTGGGATTTGATGCTCCATGACCTCCAGAAGGCAAGCTTTGTTGGCGCTGACAAACAATGGATAGCTTCAGCCCGCATTGATAACCTCATATCTTGTTACGCTTCATTATCATCTTTCATCAAGAGTGTCTCTGATCAACAATTTAAAAGAATGCCGATCCTTTGCCTATTTAATCATGAGGAGGTAGGTAGTACTTCTGCTGCAGGCGCAGCTGGGAACCTGTTACCGTTGTTAATTCACCGGATCTTCAGAGGTGTTGATCAATCAGAGGCCCTGGCTAAATCAACGTTGGTCTCTGCTGATGGCGCCCATGCAACTCATCCTAATTATCTTGAAAAACATGATTTAGACCACGAAATCCGAATGAACGCTGGGATAGCCATTAAACGGAATAGCAACGAGCGGTATGCAACGAGTGCAATCGGACAGGCAACTGCGCAGAATATCTGCGAGGGCAATAATATCCCCTACCAATTGTTTAGCAATAGAAGTGACCTTGCCTGTGGATCAACTATCGGGCCCATTAGCTCTGCGAATTTAGGCATCAGCACGATTGATCTTGGCGTACCACAATTATCTATGCACTCCACACGGGAGTTATGTGGCGAAAGCGATGTGTCGGCCCTTGAAAACTTTTTATTTAATTTTTTTGAAAGCTGATTACCTAACTTTTAATCTGTCGACAAGTGACAGAAACATAAGAAGAACAGCGTAGATCTCAAGCCGTCCGATGATCATCAGTATCGCAATGATTGATCGGCTACCTCTCTCAAATTCTAAAAAATTCGATGTTGGCCCAGCTTCTCCTAGAGCCGGCCCCATATTGCTCATTGCCGAAATTGTTCCGCTGAGAGATGTTACTAAATCTTCGTTGAAAAAGAACGTTAATGAAACGGTTCCGATTATGACTAACGAAATGAATAAAGCAATAAATCCTAGTATTGAAGC
>CEPL01129166.1_pt1 | contig 12989 bp, 12 predicted proteins | sample 530541 | NCBI WGS metagenome assembly CEPL01 (sample SAMEA2620339, study PRJEB7988) | marine metagenome | biome: marine biome (ENVO:00000447); feature: surface water layer (ENVO:00002042); material: "saline water (ENVO:00002010), including plankton (ENVO:xxxxxxxx)" | depth 5 m
CATGTAACTTATGGTATGCCAGCGGTTTACGAGCCAATGAAAATGGCTCAACGTGTACCACTAGGTGAGATTCTGCGCCTCACTCTGCTAGGAAACTACGAACGAATGACTGCTGCGACAGCAAAACAAATCGGGCTAATCAGCGAAGTAGTGAAAGATGATTCCCTTATTGAGAAGGCTCTTTGGTTAGCTGAATCAATAGCTGCACAGCCCCCAATTGCAGTTCAGGCAAGTTTGCGAGCCATATGGGCTGCAAATGATTTAGGCAGACTTGACGCAATGGCTTTGGCTCCTTCATTATTGACCACCGGCATGTCCAAGAGTTCACTGAAAGAAGGTCAGAACGCTTTTGAGAGCGGCAAGAGGATTGAGCACAGATACCGTTAACTTGAGCAGATTGGGTTCTTACTCATTTGTCAGTAACCTTTAAATATGAAAGAACTCCTCAGTAATCTGCGACTTACGTCCCCAGTGGCTTAATTTTTCGTCACTGGGCCCATCTGAAGTTTGCGCAAAGAGAGGAAGTCATGAATTCGCATCAAAATCCATCAGGAATACAAAATAATTCTAATATGCCGTTTCAGAAATATAGGGCATTTAAAACAATTGATCTCCCTGATCGTTCATGGCCTAGTACGGTCATATCCAAGGCTCCATTGTGGTGCTCAGTAGATCTAAGAGACGGTAATCAAGCTCTGATTGAGCCTATGGACCCAGATCGCAAGTGGAGAATGTTTAAAAAACTTGTTGAAATCGGTTTCAAAGAAATAGAGGTAGGTTTTCCCTCGGCATCCGAAGCTGATTTCACATTTGTACGTGAAATCATTAAAGAAAGGGCTATCCCCGAAGATGTGACAATCCAAGTGTTAGTTCAGAGCAGGCCAGAACTCATCGACAGAACATTTGAGTCAATTGCTGGAGCCAAAAGCGCAATCATCCATTTCTACAATTCGACGTCAACTCTTCAACGCAAAGTTGTATTCGGACTTGATCGAGAAGGGATTAAGAAAATTGCCGTTGATGCAGCGAAATACTGCAAAAGTCTTGAATCAACTGTCCCTGACACGAACATCAGGTATGAATACTCCCCTGAATCATTTACAGGAACAGAACTCGATTTCGCAAAGGAAATTTGTGATGCAGTAGTTGATGTAATTGACCCCTCCCCTTCTAACAAAATCATCATCAATCTACCTGCGACTGTTGAAATGGCCTCTGCGAACACTTACGGCGACATGATCGAATGGATGCACCGTAATTTAAATCGCCGAGAGGATATTATTTTAAGCCTACACCCTCATAACGATCGAGGTACAGGTGTAGCTGCAGCAGAATTTGGGTTAATGGCCGGTGCAGATCGAGTTGAAGGAACACTATTCGGTAATGGCGAACGAACCGGAAACGTTGATGTCATTAACATTGCCATGAACATGTACAGTCAAGGCGTTGATCCAATGCTTGATATCAGCGATATTAACGACATAAGAAGAGTGGCAGAGTACTGTAATCAACTACCAGTACACCCCCGACACCCTTATGTCGGAGACCTTGTTTACACAGCCTTTTCAGGATCACATCAAGACGCAATCAAGAAAGGCTTCGACGCACTCAAAAACTCTAGCGAGGAAATTTTTGAAGTTCCCTACATCCCAATAGATCCATTTGATGTTGGTCGAACTTATGAGGACGTTGTTAGGGTGAATAGCCAGTCAGGGAAAGGTGGAGTTTCTTACTTATTGAAAACCGAAAATCAGTTTGACCTGCCAAGACGCATGCAAATTGAATTTACAAGATCTATTCAAAAGATCACTGATGCCACAGGGAAAGAGATTACTGCGCAACAGATTTTCAATGAATTTTCCGGTGAATACCTTGACTTAGATTACCCATTCATACTCCAAGGATACGAATCAGCACAAAATGCTGAAGGCCGGGACCGGACATTATTAACTGCAAGAATGACAAACTCCGGCGAGCAGATGATAGTTCAAGGTGAAGGATCTGGTTCCCTTGACGCCTTTGTTCAAGGCTTAAGAATTGCTTTACCATATGACCTACGAGTCCTCGATTACCATGAACACTCAAAGGGCACGGGTGCAGATGCGACTGCCGTAGCATACGTTGAAATGGCTATTGATGGAAAGGAATTATGGGGATGCGGTTTGCACACAGATATAACCCGCGCCTCGATGCGCGCTATTATCAGTGCAATTAATCGGGCCGATAAAGATAAGTAATCTATGGTGAAAGAAGTGGAAGTCTCGCAAGCAAATGTGAATTCGGAACTACCACTAAGTGGTGTGAGAATCTTAGCTGCTGAACAAATGCAGTCCCTTCCTTATGCGACACAATTACTTGCAAGTTTCGGTGCTGAAGTTGTGAAAGTAGAGCACCCTGTAAGAGGTGATCTAGGAAGGTCAGGGTTACCAAGTACAACAGGCATTGACGGGGAGCCAGTTGGAGCAACTTTCTTAAGAAATAACCTGTATAAAAGAAGTGTCGGGTTAGACCTAAAGAGCACTGATGGGCAACAAATATTTCGCAAGCTGGCGAAGAACTTTGATGTCGTCGCAGAAAACTATAAGCCAGGCACGATGGAGAAGTTTAATCTTGGGTATACAGATCTACGAAAAACTCGTCCCGAGATCATATATCTGTCGCTTTCCGGCTTTGGCAATTCAATTGAAACCCCATATAAATCGTGGCCAGCTTTTGCGCCCATTGCCGAAGCTATGTCTGGTATTTATAACTTCAACCGAGATTTTGGTGAACCCTTGAAGGTTTCACCAGTAGGTGCGCTAGGTGATACTGGAACGGGTTTATTTGCTGTCATAGGAATTCTTACAGCCTTGCATAGGCTTGAACGTTTTGGTGCAGGTTCCTATATCGATATTTCTATGTTTGATTCGATGATTGCATTCGCTGATATTGTCCCTAATTATTATTCGATGGGAAAGGACCCTAGAACGCCTAGTTCGCTCATCAACCATGGTTTCAAAATTGCTAAAGGAGAAATAATTATTCAAATCGGCCGCGAGCACCAATTTGAAGCATTCGTTAAGCGGATTGGCAAGCCCGAATGGGCACAATCCGACCGATTCTCGTCCCGAGCCGGATGGGTTGAAAATATACAAGAAATAATTGATCAATTTGCAACATGGGCCGGCGATAGAGAAGTCATTAGTGTATGCGAGGATCTTGCCGCTGCGGGTATTGCCGCTGCCCCAGTCTTTGAAGCTGCCGATGTCGTTAATGATCCACATGTCAAAGCAAGGGAGATGCTACTACCAGTTGAAACGAGTGGAGATTACGATGTCCTTACTGCTGGAAATCCAGTAAGAATTGAAGGTGTAGGCAAAAGAGACCTTACCCCTCCACCCTCATTAGGTGCTGATACTAAAAAGCTCCTGATGTCAGAACTAGAGCTGAGCGAAACTGAGTATCAAGATCTTCTAATAAGAGGCATCGTCGGCTAAATTATCCGCTTTGCTCACGCAGATTTTGAATTACTTCATCAGAAAGAGGTTCTCTCCCTAGACCTATATTCCCTTTAGGCCAGTCTGCTGGTGGCAGCGTTAAGGGAGAGTCTTTACTTTGCCCAAACCATAGATGGTGGCGACGATGCTTAAATTTCCAATTTTCTTTATTCAAATTCTGGTGTTTGGATAGCTCGTATTGATCTGTGTATTTGATTATTTGTTCGTAGTAACCTTCTGTTTTGTTCTGTGCGTAGCATCTAGCCCACACTTCACCGCTTGCTTCGCGTTCGTTGAGAAACATAATCCTATGGTTAGTGACAAGAATAACTGCGAATTCCAGTTCCCTCATGGTGGCTTCTGCCATTGACCTGAGAGCTTCTTCACCGGTTCCCATTGATCCAAATGCTGCGTCCGGTGTGTAGAGAGCAACTAGTGATTCAATGTCACGGTTGCGGATAGCTTCACAATAGGTAAAGACTAGGTCCCTTATCTCATCTTTGGCTTGCAATTCTTTAACAGCATTTTCATGGTCAAATGTCATAAGACTAGTTTCTCATATCTTTAAAAATTGTTCTTACTTAAGGCAATAAGTTAGTTCTTGGATGGATCTGAGATACGGATATAAATTTGAATATGCACTAGTCCAAACCAACTCTTGTGTGAACAAGCGCTGGGCAAAGGCAGGCGAAAATTGTTAATCCGGATTCGGTGGTGACTTTATATTCATGTTTCACTATTCCCCTTCGAGAATCTGATTCTGACATTCGTTTCTGTACAAGATGGCTTTCAGCTTTAAAATTTACCTCAGGGCGAAGGGGGTTGGGGAATGTGAAGTTCTCAAACCCCATTCCCGCTATCCAAGCAATATTTCCATTGATCTCAAGGTTTAATTTGTTCCAGACCGCAAAGGTGTATGCACCTGACGCAATGATTCCCCCAAAGGGCGAATCCTTTGCTCTAGTAGGATCCACATGAAAATATTGATTGTCATATTCAAGAGAGAAATCGATGAGTTCCCTTTGGGAAACGGAATACCACCTTGATTGAAATTTTTCTCCCACACTCAAGTCCTCAAAGTATCGGAGTGGCGTGGCGCTACTTTCCATCTCAATATTCCTTTGAGAAGAGAATCCCCTTTTCGGTTAATTCTTTGATGTTTGCCGGACTCTTTCCTAGTAAGCCATTGAGAACCTCAAAGTTGTGTTCCCCTAGAGCGGCTGCCGTGTAATTATCATCCGGAAATGGGTCAGAGCTCTTGAAAGGAAATCCCGGAATCTGTAGCTCCCCAACTAGAGGATCAGTAACTGTTCGAACTGTGCCTCGTTCTAGAAAATGAGGATGGGTAAGTGCCTCTTGTGGAGCCAATGATGGCCCACAAGGCACTCTATGGGATTGAAGTTTTTGAATAACTTCTTCGTCACTGCTAAAAGATTGCATCCATGATTCAATGATCTCAGTTAAAGCAGCTCGATTTTCAAGTCGTGCTGGGTTACCGATAAATCTTTCGTCATCCTGAAGTTCAGACTTTCCCATAGCTTCGTACAGATTTTGTATTTGGGCTTCAGCACATAAAATTACTATCCAACCCTTTGGTCCTTTGAAAGAACCTGCTGGCGAAAGCATCTGGAATTCTGTTCCTTGCCGCATAGGCACATATTCCCCATTTGTCATTGACGACGCATGAACTGGCATATCATGCATATGAAATAATGCATCAACCATTGAGATATCTAAATGAGTTCCCCTCCCAGTTCGTTCGCGGTGAAACAATGCATGACCTATAGCTGCGAAAGCATGGACTCCAGCATTGGTATCTCCCATTCCTATACCAACGAACATTGGAGGCCTATCTGCTTCTCCTGTCATATGCATTATGCCTGCATAGCCCTGAGCTATTAGATCGAAACAAGGCAAGCTCGAAAGGGGTCCTGTTTGACCGAAACCTGAAACTGATGCCATTACAATGCTGGGATTTCGTTTAGATAGTTCTTGATATCCTAGCCCCTTCCGGTCTAACACCCCTGGACTAAAATTTTCTACGACTACATCAACATGTTCCGTCAACTCAAGAACGATCTCTTTCCCTATCTCTGTATTAATGTCTAGGCATACGCTCTTTTTTCCACGGTTCTGTTGGATATGAGTACCAGCTCTTTTATTTATTCTTGGCCTACTTGACCGGTTAGGATCTCCATAGGGTGGATGTTCAACTTTAATCACATTCGCACCAAGTTCGGTAAGTAACCGAGTACACGCTGGACCTGCGAGGTATCTAGTTAAGTCAAGAACACTTACTCCTTGAAGCCATGCATTAGAAGTAACCATGAAATTCCCCTCTTGTTTTTAATCTATCATGCATATTTTGCGCCACCATCAACAGGAATAATTGCTCCATTTATTTGGAAGGAAAGGTCGCTGACCAAAAAAGCAGCAATATCACCAATGCTCTGTGGCGTTGATAGGCGTCTAGTTAAATTTGGCATGAACTCTGTGGTAGCCCAATTTTCAATCTCAGACCAATTGGCCTCAATACCTTTCGTTTCAGCTTTCTTCTCTAGCATTTCCTTAACTTCAGGAGTAGCTATCATGCCAGGATTCAACATGTTAACCGTGATGCCCGTCTGCTTAAGTTCACGAGCAAGGCTTTTGACTATTGGTGCCAAGGCAGCTTTTGCCCCATAGTATCCGGGCGAATGAGTGCCTGGATTCTCTATCCCGATAGTTCCCATAAACAAAATGCGCCCCCATCCCCTCTCCGACATGCCCGCAATGACTACTTGACAAAGCTTGACGGCTATCAAAACATTGTGTTCCCATTCTTCTCTCCAAAATTCTGGTGATTCCCAAGACGACCCTTTTGGCGCCCCGTAGTTGTTAACAAGAATGTCTATGGGCGGCAGAAGTGATTCAATTTCATCATTGTCAAGGCCCAAAAGGTCAACTTCTAAGCGGGTTACGCTAATGTCTTTATTTATGAGTTCTTCAAATACGGCTTTGGTTTGATCTTCAGAAAACCCATGCACGATGACATGCGCTCCCTCAGCACCGAGTCTTTCGGCAATTCCAGCGCCGGTCCCTCGATAGCTTCCGGTTATTAGAGCAACTTTACCGTCAAGATTGAGATTCATCTTAGGCGCGGTTCTCTGGGAAGACCCAAAACTCTTTCACCAAGTATATTTCGCATCACGTCCGATGTTCCACCCTGTATGGTGTATGCAGGAGCATATGCAACACCCATTTGAAGTTGTTCTCCCACGACTGCAGAGACCCCTAATATTGATGCTGCGAAGTTAGCCACGCGTTGTTCATGTTCCGTGCAGAAGCATTTTGTCGCAGCGCTAAAACCTGCTGGTGCCTGACCTAAAGCACCTTTGTAAACCAAAATTCTTCCTATTCGATATCCGGTCTCTAGAGATGCAATTTGTTGACGAACAAGGGGATCTTGTTTATTCGCTGCTTCACAGGCTCTTTCGAATAACAACCAATTCGACATGAGCCGATCGATGCCGCCACGCTCATGTTCCAGTTGAGACATCGTTTGAGAGAAAGCATTATTTTCTACCCCAATCAAGTTATCAACTGAGACTCGCACTTCGGTAAAAAAGATTTCACAAAAGTGCCGATTTCCTACTGCATCAACAATTGGCCGAACCTCAATTCCATCTAAATCCATAGGTACGACAATTTCGCTTAGCCCTTTATGCGGTGGTCCATCATTTAGAGTTCGAACGATTAGGTAGCAGTAATCCGAAATTGCAGCGATGCTGGTCCAGATCTTTTGACCACTAATGATGTAAGAGTCACCATCTCTTTTAGCGAAAGTTTGAAGTGAGGCTAAATCTGAGCCGGAATTAGGTTCGCTCATACCGATACACCATGTGCTTTCACCTTCAAGCATTGCAGGCAGGAATCTCTCCTTCTGGTCTTGGCTTCCATACGAATAGATTGCCGGACCCATCTGTCGATCAGCAATCCAGCTTGCTGATATAGGCGCACCAGCCTTCATCATTTCCTCGGCAACAATTATTCTCTCTATTCCTGGCCTGCCTCCGCCGCCGTGTTCTGTTGGCCATGTCATACCAATCCAACCTTCGCTAGCTAGAACCTTGGAAAACTCCTTTGAGTAGCCATTGATCCATGAATCATCAAAACGCCCAAATTCAATTGCACCTTTTTTTGCGACCGACCTCGCATGTATTCTAAGTTCCTCAAGTTGTGGCGGAAACGAAAAATCGAAGGACATTAGCTACCAACTCCATAGACGCTTTGAGCTGTCACCCAGAATAAATCATCCTTTTCACTCACTGTAAAGGATTGAGTGATCTTTTGAAATGTGTTCCAGATAACAGAGTATGGAAGTGTCTGCCTATCTACCGGATAGTTTGATTCAAACATGCATTTCTCCGTCCCAAATCTTTCAATACACCACAATATCCGCTCATCCCACGCAGTTACCACTTCATCGGATGATGGTGGGGATGGTCTAGACCCCCAGTTAGTTCCGAAGTAATTTTCCATACCTATTCCACCTATTTTGAGATACACATTTTCTAGCTTTGCAAGTTTCCGCAACTCCGATTTCCAAATGGAATGCATTTCAGCTTGTTTCTTTTGCCATCTACCTAAATTTAAAGGCGCACCTAAGTGATTAATGATAATTCGGGTATTTGGAACTTCTTTCGCTAGGTTGTGAAGTTGATGTAGTTGATCAAAGTACATCCAGGCATCAAAATTAAGATTTCGGTTCCCTAAGTAACGGACCCCATCTATAAATGCCTTCTCGGCCATTAACCCCTCTCTCGGTTTGCTATGCGAAACGGGGATTTTAGGATCATTACTCCAAGCAGTAGCATGCCTAACTCCTTTTAGCATTTTTCCACTGACTTCTTGATGGGCATCTAGTAGATTATTGACTTTGTCACCTAGCGAAAGATCAATAAACGCAATGATCCCAGAAATATCGCAACCTTTGAGTTCTCTAGATCTAACCGATTCCTCAACCACGAATTCAGTTTCTCCAATGGAACGACGTTCCTCTGGCTCCTCTTTCCTATAACTAGCTAAACATTCTACGAATACTGTGTCGGAGACTGCATGACCTCTAGCTGTATCTTGACTTAGTTCTTCTGCACGATATCTGCTGCCTCCACGCTCCCATAAGTGATGATGAGGGTCTATGATTCTCTGCGTGGAGTCAATAGGTGTCTCTTGACCACTATTGATCCATTCGAGTCGATCAAGTTTCATATTTATGCAATCTAGAAAGCATTAGTGTACCGTACCCTAATTATGCTAAAGGATGTGCAACAGCAATGGGATTGCGTAACCCACTCAAGGTCAATAAAGTGAGCAAATGAGTGGTTTTATTGATGTACATGGTCATATTGTCTTAGAGGAAAGCATGGGAGCTGCTGGAACGGTATGCGGACCTGAGCTTGGCAATTATCCCGATGGAACCCCGTTTTTTAGGGTTGGTGATTGGAGATTGGATGGAGTTCCCTACAAGGAGTCTCTTTTTATGCAAGCGAAATTGAGACTTGAAGCCATGGACGAAAATGGGATTTCTTTACAAGCCTTATCACCTAATCCATTAACTTATCTCCATTGGATAGACGAGAATGATGCCTCCAACTTCTGCAGAACTCACAATGAGGCTATGGCTTCACTTGTCTCTGAGCATAAAGATCGTTTTCTGGGTTTCGCTGCTCTGCCTATGCAAAATATTGGTATGGCGATTCAGGAACTGGAATATTCCGTTAAGGAACTAAATTTGCTTGGAGGATACATTGGAACTGACTTCGGCACTGATTTTGATGACCCCCAAATGGATGATTTCTATGCTGCGTGCTGTGAACTTAATGTTCCCCTCTTTCTTCATCCCGCCCCTTCTGGCCTTGATGGACCCCTTCGTGATATTCGAATGCGGAAATATGACTTGGACTTAGTTGTTGAATTCTCCTACGAAGAGTTAGTAGCAACATCAACGATCATTTTTGGTGGCGTGACCAAACGTTTCCCAAATTTGGATATTTGCATATCCCATGGTGGAGGCTCAACAATGCTTCACAGGAGCAAGCTTCGGCTTCTAGCCGAACGTCGGCCTTCTTCACCATTATGGATTCGTGAGCCAGGGGTGTTCGATAACGAAATGGATAAACTTTGGTTTGATTGCCACATATCTGGAGATGAAGAATTTAAATTCGTCACCAGCCAGATAAATATTAACAGGTTGGTATTCGGGACAAATTTTGGTGGTTGGGACTCTGGCTCAGCGCATTATCCAACTGAAATAATTCAGAAACTCAATGATAACGCAAAAAGGTTGTTGCGGATTAAATTATAAAGTCCGAGATCTCTATTCATGAGTTACTCCTAGCCCTAAGCCACCGTCGATGGTGAGGACACTTCCAGTTGCCCAGTCGGCTGTTACGAGATATTCGAAAGCTCCAGCTACTTCCTCTACTGTGCCTGAACGTCCTAATGCGTGGAGACTGCCCAAAGATTTAAGTCTTTGATCAGACTCTTCTTGAGAAGATAGTCCAGCTCTAACATTGATTTCTGTCGGCACACCACCCGGTCGAACGCAACCTACCCTGATATTATCTTTGCCAAGTTCTGCAGCAAGTACTCCTGTAAGCGTTTCTAGTGCACCTTTTGTGGCGGCGTAAGGTGATGCATTTGGAAAAGCTCTTTGAGTGTGGACAGAACCCACGAAGATGATGCAACCTTGTGAATGCTTAAGATGATCATAGGCCTCTTTGACTAACATCATTCCAGCAATAACGTTAGAGTGAAATATGGAGAGCAGTTCATCTTCATCTAGATCCGCCACATCACTGCGGTACATATTTCCGGCATTACTTATTAGTGCGTCTAGCCTTCCACCGTATTTCACACTATTTTGAATCATCGATTTTCTATCGTCCTCTCGGGTGACATCCCCGACGACATAAGCAATTTCTCCATTCATCTCGTTGGAGGTCGCTGCCAACTTTTTTTCGCGACGGCCCGATATCGTTACCCTCGCACCTTGCATCGCGAAATGTCTTGCGACTCCGCGACCAATCCCTGATCCCCCACCTGTAATGAGGACAGATTTCCCTAACATACTGGACATATGATTTGCTCCTATTGGCACGTAAAAATTTGCTAATGGTGACTCTATGTTGAATATAACTCAAATTTGCTCGCGAGAAATTTCCTGACACTAAACAATTGGCTGCTATTTGATCGAAATTATTCAAATGCAGTAATCTTCACACATGACCGATACCAAAAATTGGATAAGCGTCACTACTCTTGGTGATTTGATTGATATGCGTGCTGAAGAGTACGGTGAGCGCCCTGCGATTGTGTTCCCAGATTCAGCAGAAACATACAGGTCTCTTGCTGACCGAGCACAACTCTACGCCAAAGGCCTCTTATCGCTCAATGTTCAAGCGGGAGATAGGGTTGGTTACTTTCTTCATGAATGCGTTGAAACTATATCTATAATACTTGGCGCCAATAAAGTTGGGGCTATAGCTGTTCCTATCAATGGAAGGTTTAAACCAACGGAACTTCGTCAAGTAATCGTTCATGCCGGTATTAAAGTGCTCTTTTCGTCCCAGCCATCGAGCGGTACAAATTTTTTGTCAGTTCTCCAAAGTACGTTTAGTGAGCTTGATTCGTGCGAAGATATAAACCTCGATTTATCAGAGGCCCCTGAGCTTGATTATTTGATCGCTTTAGGAACTAGTCCCCATCCATCAATACTTGATTTGGACACTTTTATTTCTTTATCTGGGAAGATAACAGATGCTGACCTGAAAGCAAGACAAGAAAGTGTTCGCGTTAGAAGCACAAGCGTTATCATGTACACCTCCGGTACAACGGCAATGCCTAAAGGGGCAATGATAAGCCATGAAGCATTTCTTCGATACTCAGAGTCCACTAGAAGAAGGATGAGATTAACCTCTGAGGACAGTTTCTGGACTGCTCTACCAATGTTCCACATCGGCGGTGTGGGATTTGTTATAGCTTCGATTTATTCTGGATGCACTTATTACCATCCTGGTTTCTTTGACCCATCTGTAGCACTGGGACAGCTACGTGATAATAAATGCACCGTTGCAATGCCCGGTTTCCCCACGATATGGATGCCAATTTTAAACCATCCTGATCGAACAGAAGCATGCCTAAGCTCCTTGAGGCTGGTCATGACATCAGGAGTAGAAGAACTATTGCGTCAGATGCAGGAGTTAGTTCCTAATGGCACAATCGTAAGTTGTTTTGGCATGACAGAGGTGTGCGCGTTTCTATCGCTATCAGAACTTGATGATCCAGAAGAAGTCAGGATGACGACGGGTGGATTACCGATGCCCGGAATGAAAGCTGAAGTTAGAGATGAGGAAACTGGAGAGATACTTCCACTTGGAAGTACGGGCGAAGCTTGGGTGACAGGACCCAATATGTTTGACGGATACTTTAGGGAACCAGAATTAACTAGCCAAGTTTTTGATGATCGAGGTTACTTCAGAACTGGCGATATTGTAAATATCGATGAAGCTGGAAGAGTAACCTTTGTCGGGAGGGTCAAAGATATGCTCAAAGTCGGTGGTGAGAATGTTGCTGCTGCCGAGGTCGAGGGATATTTACTAACACATCCTGATATTGACATGGCACAAGTCGTCGCAGCGCCAGATGAAAAGTATATTGAGGTCCCAGCTGCGTATATACAATTGAAGTCCGGCTCCAATTTGACTGAAGAGGAGGTAATCGATTTCTGCAGAGGGCAAATAGCAACGTATCGTGTTCCTCGTTATGTTCGTTTTGTGGAGGAATACCCCATGTCAGCATCAAAGGTTAAGAAATTTGTTCTTCGAGAAATGATTAAAGAGGAACTTGAATCGAAAGGGATAAAAGTGGCGCCTCAGATTTCTTCCAGTTGAGATTTCTGTGGATACTAACTTTTACCAGCAGCACTAGAAATAATTATCCTCCAACAGCTGATCTTTAATCAATACTGAGATGATATTGTTTCCATAAAGCGATAAGTAGGTACTTGGGTGAGCAATGAACACTCTGATCTTGAAACTTTGGGCGTAGTCAAAAATCATCTTGATGCAGTCCTTTCTGGAGATCCGGCAGCTATGGCTGTGGATTATGCTGAATCAGCGGTTCTCATTCGAGGTACGGATATATATTCCGGTATCACAGAGATCGAAAATTACTTCAAGAGTCTCCCGGAGCGGATGCGCTGCTCGAAAATTGAATTCTTTGAGCCACAAGTTTCGGGCAAAATTGTGACTTTCCGATGGAAAATTCAAAAGATAGATATGCATTTTGAGGGACTAGATACTCTTGTCATATCTAACGGAAAGATCGTGAAGCACCTAGTTGAACTGCTTTCAGAAGATTTCTAGGTCTTGACTTATGCGCTTTCGGTTATTCCTGCTGCTCCTAGGACCCATGCTGTTAATCCAGAGGCGGGAATAGCACAAACTACAGACTCAACTATTTCTGCTTCGG
>CEPL01133217.1_pt1 | contig 12978 bp, 12 predicted proteins | sample 530541 | NCBI WGS metagenome assembly CEPL01 (sample SAMEA2620339, study PRJEB7988) | marine metagenome | biome: marine biome (ENVO:00000447); feature: surface water layer (ENVO:00002042); material: "saline water (ENVO:00002010), including plankton (ENVO:xxxxxxxx)" | depth 5 m
CCAAAACTTCCAGTTTGTGAAATATGTACTCCCGGCAATGATGTTAATACCTCCGATAAAAATTCAGCACCAGAATCTTCTAAATCTTGACTAGTTAAAATTTCTAGGGAAGAATTCACCATATTTAACGGTGTTGGAATTTTAGTAGACTCAACAATTATTTCATCTATAGTTTCAATAGCTATGGATGATCTGACAATACATATAACTATAAAAGCAATTCTTATTGCTTGATACATTTCTCTCTCCCTACCTAACCGCGAGGTGTAAAGTTAATTTAAAAAATGAAGGTATGTTTTCTGACTTTAACAGTTGCGCGACAGTGTCTGAGTTTCACAGATCTTACCAAATACCCACACTCGGATTATTAAATAATTAAAAATAAAAATTTAACAAGAGATAAATTACTTTATATTCATTGCTAGCATTGTCATATCATCATACTGAGGAATATTTCCTGCAAATTCTAGTACTTTATTTTCAATCTGTTCGAGTAATTCAGTTGCAGAATTTTGATTGTTTTTTGAGATATATTCTAATAATTTGTTAACACTCCATTCCTCACCTTTATCATTCATTGCTTCAGTTATACCGTCCGTATATGTGACAACCAAATCACCGGATCTTAATTGAATATTTTTAGTTTCAATTATTGAAGTAAAGGTCGACTTGTCAACTAGTCCGATAGCAATACCGTCAATTTCTTCTCGATCAATTTTTTGAGTATCTCGGTGGAATATAATGGGAGGTTCATGACCAGCACGTGCATAACTAAGTAGATGAGTTTCTGTATTTAGCACCATATACAACATACTTATGAACATATTTTCAGCTAAGTTTGTAGACAAGATATCATTTAAAGATATAAGCATACTACTGGGATCATATTCATTTTTTGCCTGAGCTTGTATTACACTTCTACATACTGCCATCATTAAAGCCCCACCGATTCCTTTACCGCTTACATCAGCAATCACCATTCCAATATGTTTATCATCAATTTCGATAACGTCATAATAGTCACCACCTATATCTAAAGCAGGATGACTAAATGCAGCTAAGTCTATTTCAGCTATTTCTGGTAACGATTGTGGGAGTAAAGAATTTTGAATTTGACGAGCAATTTGCATATCTCTGTCAAGCTGCCTTTTTTGTTCTAAGGCTTCTTGAAGATCTGCATAGTGAATTGGTACGGAAGCTTGTCCTGCTAATGCCTGAGCTAAATTCAAGTCAGATAGTGTAAAGCGTGTATTACCAGTCCTGTTAGTAAGAATCATTATACCAATGACATCGTTCCCAAAACGCATTGGAATAATAAGAAGAGAACGAATCCTCAGAAATTCAATTGGTAATTGCGGGATTCTTACATCCATTTCAGCATCTTCAATTAATAATGATTTACCATGGACAACACATTCCCCAATTAAGGATTCATTTGATAATTTTTTACTATAAATTACCTTTTTAAGATCTTCGGATATATTTGATGAATTTTTTATTAAAATATCATCCACCTCAAATAGTGGAGGAAAAACTCCAGAAATTGAACGAGCTATTAAATCATTTTCATCGTTAATTAAATAAATTGCTCCTGAACTAGCTTTGCATGTTCTTACTGCATAATGAAGAACTCTTTCGAGTAGTATGTCCATCTCAATATTTTCAGAATCAGCAAATACTTCTCCAACATTTTGAACAAATCCAATAGTTGCCTCTTTTTCTTGAAGTAATGTGTTACGCTCGTGTGTCAAATATTTTAATTTTTTTCTTCCTTTGAAAAAGAAAAAGAAAAAAATGAAAATTGAAATTAAAAATAATATTTTAAAATCTAAAAATGTAGTAAAGTTTATCATTTATCTTTTTTATAATTTTTTAATTCCGTCTCTAATAAATCAATAACTGACTTGAATTCTAATTTATTTTTTTTGTCAATTTTTACTAATTGCTTGTGTGCTTCTAGAGAGGTTTTAGTAGTTTTTTGTTTGTCATTAATCGAAGGTATATTTTTTGAAGTTTTTTTTAAGTAATCATGTTTTTCGTTCGAAAACGTTAAAATTTTGTTTACACCTAGGGTTTTTAATAATTTTTCATTTTTAGTTGAAATATTTGTTAGGGACAATGAGTGCTTATTTTTTTTGGATAAAATAGAAAGACCAGCTAGGACTCCCATAAATGTACTATCCATTCCAGAACAAGATTTCATATCTAAAAAAATTTTAATTGGCGATGATTTTTCAAATTTTTTAGTAACAAATTCTTTTAAATTTGTACTATTTTGGAATGATCCTCTACCATTAATACAAACATAAACTGAAGAACCATTTTCAGCAGCTGTTAAATTATTTTGGTCTGTAAATTCAGTCAACGCAATACTCCAAAAAATCTTCTTAAATTGTAACATTGCCCACTAAGCAGTCAACGGTATATTAATTTATAAACTTATTCAGTAGGTGTTAAAATTAAAACAATTTCTCCCTTTATTGTTCGTTCATTTAATGATTTAAGAATTTCGCTTGGTGTCCCGTATAAAGTTTCTTCAAATTTTTTTGTTAGTTCTCTAAAAACGTATATCTTCCTATTTTTTCCGATAATTTCATTAAGTTCGGTTAATAATTTTTTGATTCGGTAGGGAGACTCATAAAAAATAACCGGGAGCGTGCAATCTTCGTATTGAAGCAAATTTTTTCTTCTTGCTCCCATCTTATGAGGTAAAAATCCATGGAAAACAAATCCTGATTCAGAACAGCCAGCCATTGATAGTGCCGTCGTTAAAGCAGTTGGACCTGGTATTGAGGTTATTGGTATATTAGACTCTCGACAAATTTGAATAACTCTACTTCCGGGATCTGATATACATGGCATTCCAGAATCTGTTACAAGGGCTATTGATTTATCATTATTAATTTTGGCAATAATTTCTTTGGATTTTCTTGTTTCATTAAATTTATGGCAACTAATTAATGGGGTAGATATTTCGTATCTAGAAAATAATTTTTTAGTATGCCTTGTATCTTCTGCAAAAACAAAGTCAACCGATCTAAGTGTATCAATTGCTCTAAATGAAATATCAGATAAGTTTCCTATGGGTGTTCCAACAATATATAATCCCGATTCTATTTTCATTTTATTAGCTCTCCAATAATACAATCAAAATCAGGATCCCTTATTAAAAGATTAAAATTATTAAAATTAAATAAATCCTTTGATTTCAGATTTATTAGAGAATTCATAATTAGTTTGTTTTGTCCAATTTTAATAATAGAATTTAGGAGTATTTTTTTTGTAATACCCAAATTTTTAAATTCATTAATTATTATTTTATTTGAAAAAAGTTCTTTCATACTTTCATTCTGCAGTATTTGTTTTGGACTTCCTGTTTTTATAATTTCTCCTATTTCTGGATCCTCAATAATATTTTGAATTAAGTTTGAGGAGATTATTTTTTTTACACTTAATATAGTTGAGTTGGGAGAACTTATAATTTTAGCAGTTGATTCGTTAATACTAGAATTACTAAAAGAATAAATATTATTTGTAACTTCATAAATTGTTTTTTGAGAAATTTTAGATGTATAAGTTTTATTTATAAATGTATGATTTTCATATTTTACAGCTGCGAAAATGTTTATAAACCAGCATGTTGAAATTATTATAATAAATCCAAATATTCCTCCAAATATAATACCAAGTCCACTAAATGAATTTTTATTTGATTTAGATTTTTCTAGAAAGAAGTTAATAAAAATATGGAATAAATAAAAAATTGTAGAAATCATCAATATAATTACTGCTGGTATCGTAACAATTCTTGGTCTGTTAAATGTTTCGCCTAAAAAACTTCCTATTTTTATCCCAATTAGAAAAGAAATTGAGATAGCTAAAATTATTTGAAGGATTTTAAATATACTAACTATCAATCCTTCTTTTGATCCTTTATAAAGGAAAAATAAAAATAAAATAAAACAAATTATATCAAATGCTAACGCCATTTTTAAATGTTTTCATTTATTTTAGTTTATTAAAAGTTTTTTTTATAATACCTGTATTTTCTATTTTTTAATTTTTAAATATGAATGATTATTTTTTATATGCAGATGATTTAAAGAAAAAGTATAAATGTTATGGTCATTTTTACGATTTGAAATTTAGTTCTAAGAATATGGTTAATTGCAGAAGTGTTCTAGAGATAATCGATAGTTCAATCCCTGATAACGATATAAATAATTTATCTTTTAGAATTCCTGATACAATTTTTATAATGATGAACCCAGGATCATCTTATCCATTAGAAGAGCCAATTAAAGATATAAAAGAGATGTCAATCGATTTTAAAAAGAAGAAAAACTTGGTTTTAACTCGTCCAGATAATACCCAATATCAATTAATGAGGATTGGTGTTGAAATGGGCTGGTCTCATTTACGAGTTTTAAATTTGTCGGATTTAAGAAATGCAAAATCAAAATTATTCTTAGAAAAGGTAAAAGCTCTATCCAATTTAAATAATGGAAATATTCACAGTATTTTTTCTGAGTTAAGAGTTCACGAATGCAAAAATATGTTGCAGTCAACTTCACAAATCATTGTGATTGGATGGGGTCAAGATAAAAGATTATTGCCCTTAGTTAAAGATTGTTTTAAAAGATTTAAAAATGAAAAAATTGTTTCAGTTGAATCAAAAATAAATAATATGTTAACTCTTCATCCGAGTCCCATGTTGCAAGAAAAAAAAGAAGAATGGTTAAATTGTATTATTAAACAGTTAAAAAAATAATTTTAAATATGAAAAATAAATTATTATGTGAGGTATCAAATTGTCCTGAAGATACATGGAAGATTGCTGAAAAGTTGGTTTCACTGGTTAATAAACAAGGTATTATCGCATTGCATGGTGACTTAGGTGCTGGAAAAACATGCTTTGTTCAGGGTATGTCTCGAGCTTTAGGAATTGGTATACCAATATCTAGTCCTACTTATACGTTAATTGATGAATACGAAGGAGAAAATCCCTTATATCACATTGATTTATATAGATTATCCAACTCAATAGAGGTTCTAGGTATTGGTTTAGAGGAGTATTTGGAAAAAGATGGATTAATCGCCATTGAATGGGCTGAAAGAGGTGAAGATTTATTGCCCGAAGATTCAATTCATGTTCATATATCTAAGGATGATGAATTTAAAAGAAGAACTATTGAAGTTTATACAAAAGGAAATTAATGAAGATATTGGCGTTAGAGTTGAGTACCAAAATTGGAAGTATTGCTCTTCTAGAAGATGGACAAATTTGTAAAGAAATCCAATGGGAAGAACAATTTAAAGATAGACGCCAGCCATTCGACGCCTTAGATGAGTTAGATCTTGATTGGAGTTCCATAGATTTGTTTGTAGCAGGAAGAGGGCCTGGGTCTTTTTCTGGATTGAGAGTAGCTTTTTCGGTTGTAAACGCTCTGGCTTTACCGAATCATAATAAAGTAATAGCTCATAATAGTGCAGAAACTATTGCATCAAAATTTGAGTCGTCTGATGTTCTTGTAGTTGGCGATGCGAGAAGGAAGCAATTATGGATAGGGAAATTTAAAAAATCGAAATTAATAGAAAAATTTAAATTGATTGAATATCACGAATTAGAATCTTTTATAGATGAAAAAACTATTGTCCTTAGCTCTGATTATGATCGCTTATCATTCCTTCTTGATTCTTTTCTAGAAACCGACCACAGGAAATGTTTTTATCCATCTGCTGAAGATTTGGCAAAAATAGTTTACAAAAAAATTGTAAATAACGATAAATTAGAAGAATTTGAGCCGCTTTATTTACATCCACCAGTCTTCATTGAACCAAAATTTAACTAAATGTCGTACATTGGTCTATATGAATATTGTGCACCAACCCCAAAAAATATTGTCCCAATTATTATAGTTTCGATATTATATTTTATAGTTTTTAAATTAATTAAATTTTTAAAAATTAAAAAGAGACGGGATAATAATGAATAAGATTCTTAATACATCATTTGTTGTGATTTTCATAATCGCTCTCGCTTTATGTGCGCAAGAAGAGGATAAACCGAATATTCTTTGGATAACTAGTGAAGATAATAATGTATCATGGGTTGGGGCTTACGGAAATACACATGTTCAAACGCCTAATATAGATAATCTAGCATTAGAAGGGTTTAAATATACTGAAGCATATGCGAATGCCCCAGTTTGTGCGCCATCAAGATCAACATGGATAACAGGCTTGTATGCAATTTCAACTGGAACTCAACATATGAGAAGTCGAAATTTAATTCCTCATAATAAAATTTCCTATTATCCTGATTTGTTAAAAGAAAATGGATATTACACTGCCAATGCAAATAAAACGGATTATAACATTGGAGGAAGAGATGATAAGGATTGTTGGGATAATTCCACCCATTTAAATTGGGATAATTTGAAGCGGAAACAACCCTATTTTCAGATTATAAATTTATACGAATCACATGAAAGTAGAGCTCAAGGGGATTTGGAAAATATTGACTATGATTTTAATAATGTAAAATTAAAATCATATCATCCTGATTTAGAGACTATTCGAAAAAATTACGCTAAATATCACGATGCATTATTAAGAATGGATGAAAAAGTAGGCAAGATACTTGAAGAGTTAGAAGATAATGAATTACACGAAAATACAATTGTAATTTATACTTCTGATCATGGAGGTGTAATGCCAAGGAGTAAACGGTATTTATTTAAGAGCGGGCTACATTGTCCTTTAATCATCCGTATTCCCGAGAAGTATAAAAGTCTTTGGCCAAGTCAAAAATTAGGTTCTTCTATCGAAAGATTAGTGAGCTTTGTGGATATGCCTAAAACATGGTTATCTTTGGCTAAAATTAAGTGTCCAGATTATTATCAAGGAAATATTTTTCTTGGAAATGAGATAGAAGATGAAGAAAAATATCATTTTGCATTTCGTGGAAGAATGGACGAAAGATACGATGAAGCTAGAGCTGTTCACAATAAACAATTTTTATATATTAAAAACTATATGCCATGGGCTCCATGGATACAGCATTTGGAATATCAATGGAAAATAAAAGCCCAGGTAGCATGGGAGCACCATGTAAATTTAGGAAAGGCTACGGAAATTCAGAGTTATCCTTTTTATCCAAAAAATGAAGTCGAAGAACTTTATGATATGAAAAATGATCCAGATTGTACAAATAATTTAATTAGTAATTCTGAATTTAAGGAAATAGCAGATGAGTTAAGGAGCGCTCTTCGTAAATGGCAACTAGAAATAGTTGATACAGGATTATTGTTAGAATCAGAGATGAATCAACGTGCTCGGCAAAATAAATTGACGGTAATGGAAATGGTACAAAATCCAAATTTATATCCATTAAACCAATTAATGAATGCTGCGGATTTGGCTTTATCAGCATTACCAAAAAATAAAATTATTTTTGAGGAGTTGATTAAGCAATCCGATCCAGGATTAAGATATTGGGGAGCTATTGGATTAATGCGTATAGGAGATTATTCAAAGGGAAAATATTTATCTAAAGATGCCTCAGATGAAGTAAAAACGTTAGGGGCATGGATGATGATATCTGACAAACAATATGATGAGGGATTTCGAGTAATTTCAAGCATGCTGGAAAATAATTCTAATGCATCATTGTTCATATTAAATGTATTGGATTGGGTTGATGAAGATTTAAAAATTATTTCAAATAAATTAGCTAATTTTGATTATGAAAAAGGAAAAGATCTAGATAAAATGAGAAATTTTCTCATTCAAAAAAGGATAAAATAAATGATGCTTAAAAAACTTTTTTTTATGATGACTATTTTATTTTTATTTGTTCTTACTGCTAATAGTAATGTTTTAAAAGGGCTTGTTGAATATGTTACTGATGGCGATACTATAAATGTAAAATCAGAAGATAAAATTTATGTAATCAGGCTTTATGGAATTGATGCACCTGAAAAAAATCAACCTTATGGAAATAAAGTAACTACATTTTTAAAAGACAAATTAGAGAGCAAGCAAGTAACTATAAATTATTCTTCTAAGGACAGGTACGGGAGAATTATAGGAAAAGTTTATTATGATGGAATATATATTAATGAGCTTTTGATTAAAATTGGTGGAGCATGGCATTATAAGCAATATTCAAATGATGTTGATTTAAATACTGCTGAGCAGAGTGCAAAAAAAAATAGATTAGGAATATGGAATCAAGAATTAGTTATTCCTCCATGGGAGTGGAGAAAAGGAAAAAGAAATAAATAGTAATGAAAAAATTTGTGGTGGGCGAGGCGGGACTCGAACCCGCACGCGGTTAAGCACCAGAACCTAAATCTGGCGTGTCTACCAATTTCACCACTCACCCAATGAGCAAAAGAAAATATCATCAAAATAAAATTGTACAACTTCAAAAATTGATACTTTCCCATTCATTTTGAAAAGACTTAATAACTTTTTCAGGTTCTTTAGAATTATTAACGGTTCCTAAAACACAAAATCCGCTAGATTCGATACTTTTTATTTGTCTAAGATTTTTTAGATTAATTCCCCCAATTGAAAATGTAGGACAATTACATTGATCATTAATTTTCTTAGCTTTTTTAATACCTAATAGAGGATATAAATTTTTTTTTGATGAAGTAGGAAAAATAGGACCAATACCAATATAATTTGCTCCATTTTTTTCTGCTTGTATTGCTTGATGTTGATTATGAGTTGAAATACCAAATATTTTATTTTTATTTTTCCATAGATTTTTTGCTTTGTTAATACAGCAATCATCTTGACCAAGATGAACTCCATCTGCATCTACTTCTATAGCTAAATTTATGTCATCGTTAATGATAAATCTAGTTTTCGTTCCATTGGTTATATTTTTGATATCGTTAGCAATATTTAGTTTGTCTTCATTATTATTTTTAATTCTTAATTGAATTATAGATACGTCACAAGATACTGCTATTTCAGTTAGTTTTTGATAGCCAATAGTTGGGTTAGTAATGATTAAATAAAGTCCCTTTAAATTCATTTTTAAAAATCCTTTAAAATGTTTTCTACATCTGCAATGGATTCAGATTGCATTAGTTTAGCTCTGAGTTCCGCACAACCATCAAAGCCTTTACAATAGATAGAGTAATATCTTCTAAGTAAATGAAAATTTTTACTTTGTCCCCAAACTCGATCGAATAATTCTGTATGCATCCAAAGCATATCAAGTTTTTCTTTTTGAGTTCGCTCTCTTTGATTTTCCATAAATAACCATGGATTATCAAAAATTCCTCTTCCTATCATTGCTCCATCAAGATTATATCTTTTGCATTTTAATCTAGCTTCTTTAATTGATTTAATATCACCATTTCCAATAATTGGAATATCTAACTTCAATTCATCTCTTAGCTTTGAAACTTTTGAAATTTCATCCCAATTTGCTGGTCCAATTGACATCTGTTTTTGTGTACGACCATGAAATGTTAATGCTGCAGGTTTAGTTTCTAATAATTCACCAGCCCACTCTTCTGTTGAGATAGTTTTAAGTCCTATTCGTGTTTTTACTGAGACTGGCAGATTTGACGCTTCTTTTGCAGCTAAAATAATTTCTTTGGCGAGATTGGGATTCCCAATTAATCCAGAGCAACATCCTCTTCTTACAACTTTTGGAACTGGACACCCCATATTGATATCAATTCCATCGAATTCCATTTCGTTCTCTATTTCTTTTATCACCTCAACATATTTTTTTGGATTATTTCCCCATATTTGAGCTACAATTTTAACATTCTTTTTTTTTAGTAAAAATCGTTCTTCCGGAGTAACTCTTAATCGATGAATTACTCTTTTTTTTCCTTTTTTATGAGTTAATCCATCAGTGGAAGCAAATTCTGTCATTACAATATGTAATGCACTTGGATCAGCTATTTTTAGAATTAGTTCTCTCATAGCTGTATCGGTTACATCTTCCATAGGAGCTAATGCTATAATAGGTTCATTAAATGTATTCCAAAATGAACTCATAAAACTAAATTAAGCATGATTTGGATGTAAAAGGGGTTGATGATTTTCTTTTTTTGGAAGATTAGAAATTTCATCATTCATTTCAATTTCGAATCCTGCACTTTCAATCATCTCTTTGTCTGTTTCGTAATCTTGACCACCAGTAGTTAAATAACCAGCCGTAAACATAGAATTTGCTGGATAAAGCGCCAAAGCTTGTAAATGTTTTAAAGTTGTTTCTCTACCGCCTGCAATTCTTATTTCAACCGATGGTATTACAAATCTCATCATAGCAAGTGCTCTAAGACAGTCATTTGGAGTCAATGGATTTGGTTTACCATGAAATGCTGTCCCTGGTCGAGGATCAAGAAAATTTACTGGAACCGAATCAACATCTAACTGACTTAATGCAAAGGCAAGGTCTACTCTATCTTGCATAGATTCACCCATACCAAAAAGACCACCACAGCATAAATCAAGACCTACTTTTTTCACAATACGGGCAGTGTTTACTCTATCATCAAAATCATGTGTTGTGACAACCTCTGGAAAAAAGTTTTCTGATGTTTCTAGATTATGATTAAATCTATTGACTCCTGCTTGTTTAAGACGAATTGCTTTTTCCTCTGTTAACATTCCAAGTGATGAGCAAATTTCTAGTTTAGGATATTCTTTTTTAATTTTAATAACTGCTTCACAAATGGTATCAACTTCTTTTGGTGACGGAGAACGAGTACTAGAAACAAGACAATATCTTTTTGAATTTCTATCAACTGCTGCTTTTGCTCCATTGAATATAGTTTCAACAGTTTGCATATCATATCGTTCGACGTCATTTATTGCTTTTGTTGATTGAGAGCAAAATGAACAATCTTCTGGGCAAACTCCACTTTTAACATTTCGAAGAAGATGTAAAGAGACCTTATTACCAAAGAAATGATTTCTTATCTGATAGGATGCTTGTAATAAATTAAGTAAATCACTATTAGGAGAATATAAAATTTCTAAAGCATTTTCTTCGGAAATTTTTTTTCCTTTTAAAACTTCGCTGCTTAATTTATTCCAATCCATAATAAATACCTTTATTAATGAATATAATAACTTTATTTTAAAATTTGTAAATACAATGAATAAAAAATTGATTTGAATGATTAAATAAAATTGACTCAAGCTTGTATTGATTTAATGTACTTGATGTCGCTAGAGGTGTTCTGTTGTGAACTGAGATAAACTCTTTGAACCTGTTTGGGTAATGCCAACGAAGGGAAGCATGTAAAATAGGTTCCACGACAATTATTTTAAAGGAGCTAATAATGATTCAACAAAAAAAATTAAATAATGATTATGGTGACAACTATCCAAATTCAAAAAAAATATTTGTAACAGGTAGTCGTCCGGATATTCGTGTTCCAATGCGAGAAATTGAATTAACAAAAACAAAAAAATCTAATCAATCCATTCAAGAAAATCCTTCAGTACTTGTTTATGATACCAGTGGGCCAGCAACGGATCCAAATTTTGAAATTAATCTTGAAAAAGGACTTCCTAAACTTCGTAAAAATTGGATCACCGAGCGCGATGATATTGAGGAATATGTAGCAAGAGGATTTCAATCTGGAGACGACGGTTTGAGGCAAGATGAAAATAGAAAGCCTTTCAGTGAAGAAAAAAATGTTATTAGAGCTAAAGTAGGCAAAAATGTAACTCAAATGCATTATGCAAAAAATGGAATTATTACTCCTGAAATGGAATTTATTGCAATAAGAGAAAATATGGGAAGAGCTCAAAAGTTTTCCAAAGTTTTTTGTAAATCTGACCATCAATCTGGAATTTTAAAAGAATCACAATCATCAGCTATGAGACATCCAAGACATCAGCATCCAGGTCAAAGTTTCGGGGCATCTATTCCCGAATTTATAACTCCGGAGTTTGTAAGAGATGAAGTAGCAAGAGGAAGGGCTATTATTCCAGCCAATATTAATCATCCAGAACTTGAACCAATGATTATAGGTAGAAATTTTTTGGTTAAGATAAATGGAAATATTGGTAATTCAGCTGTTACGTCAAATATAAATGAAGAAGTTGAAAAGGTTCAGTGGGCTACTTTATGGGGAGCTGACACAATTATGGATTTATCTACTGGAAAAAATATTCATGATACGCGTGAATGGAATATTAGAAATTGTCCCGTACCTGTAGGAACAGTTCCAATATACCAAGCTTTACAAAAAGTTGGTGATAAACCAGAAGATTTAACTTGGGAAATTTTTAGAGATACTCTGATTGAACAAGCTGAGCAAGGAGTAGATTATTTTACAATCCATGCTGGTGTATTATTAAGATATGTTCCTATTACAGCTCAAAGAGTTTGTGGAATTGTAAGTAGAGGAGGTTCAATTATGGCAAAATGGTGTGTTGCTCACCATAAAGAATCTTTTTTATACGAAAATTTTGACGAAATTTGTGAAATTTGTAGCCAATATGATGTTTCATTATCATTAGGTGATGGCCTTCGTCCTGGTGCAATTGCAGATGCAAATGATGAAGCTCAGTTAGGAGAACTAGAAACATTAGGAGAGTTAACTAAAAGAGCCTGGGAATATGATGTTCAAGTAATGATTGAAGGTCCTGGTCACGTTCCACTTCAATCAATAAAGGACAATATGGAATGGGAACTCAACGCTTGTCATGAAGCACCTTTTTATACATTAGGACCTCTAACAACAGATGTTGCTCCTGGATATGATCATATTACAAGTGGAATTGGAGCAGCTAATATTGGTTGGTATGGATGTGCAATGTTATGTTATGTTACACCAAAAGAGCATCTTGGATTGCCGAATAAAGAAGATGTAAAAGCAGGAGTAATTACTTATAAAATTGCTGCTCATGCTGCAGATTTAGCAAAAGGATTTCCGGGCGTTCAAATTAGAGATAATGCATTGAGTAAAGCTAGATTTGAAT
>CEPL01076114.1_pt1 | contig 12865 bp, 11 predicted proteins | sample 530541 | NCBI WGS metagenome assembly CEPL01 (sample SAMEA2620339, study PRJEB7988) | marine metagenome | biome: marine biome (ENVO:00000447); feature: surface water layer (ENVO:00002042); material: "saline water (ENVO:00002010), including plankton (ENVO:xxxxxxxx)" | depth 5 m
CCACTGATTCTCCACCAGTTGTCAGCATCGTTGGTCATGGATTTCAGTAAGGTGTGGTAAACGACCGTGCCTGCACAGAAGGCAACTGTTGCCACAAACGTAGCCAACGTGAACAACATGGGAGGGAACATGACGTCTGAATCTCTCTCCCAAGGCGCCCAAGGCGTATCCATGCCCAATCCAAGAATCAGTACAGCCGCTCCTCCAGTAGCTAATGCTCCAATCAGCATCAACGTCCGTACGGTATCCTTCAGAGCAAGGACATAAGGAGCGAGCATGGTCGTTTTTCATGACTGCAGTACATATCCTCATGTTTCTCTGATTGAAACAGATGCTATGCTGTTGCTTTGCTGGGAATCAATACCGTGAAACGCCTTCTTCTCGTAACAGGCGGATCTTTGTTTCAATCCCACCTGGTCCACTGTATCCACCGAGTCCACCATCAATTCGAACGACTCGATGGCAAGGGATTTCTGGAGCATATGGATTCTTTGCAATTGCATTTGCAACAGCTCGTACAGCGCTCGGTCTGCCAATTTGTTGAGCAATCTCAGTATACGTACGTGTCTCACCACGAGGGATGGTCTTCAGAGCCTCCCAGACCGAAATCTGGAACGGGGTTCCTTTCATGGAACTCAAACGTCAAATCGGTCTGCGTTCATGACCTTGTTCCATGCAGCAACGAAGTCGCCAACGAACTTGTCATGGTTGTCGTTTTGTGCATAGACTTCAGCAACAGCTCGGAGTTGGGAGTTGCTTCCAAAGACGAGATCGTAGCGAGTTGCAGTTCGAACGTCTTCGCCGGTCTTGCGGTCACGTGCGACGTAACTGTTGCTTCCAGTTGCGGTCCAAGCGACGTTCATGTCGAGGAGTGTAGAGAACCACGAACTGTCGAGTTTGCTGTCTCCGCCCCAAAGTCCACGCTCGTCAGAGCTGACACCAAGGGATCGCATTCCACCAACGAGAACGGTCATCTCTGGTGCAGTCAATCCGAGGAGTTGTGCCTTGTCGAGCATCATTTCTTCTGGCATAACAGCGTAGTTCTGCTTCAGGTAGTTGCGGAAACCACAGGAAACAGGCTCGAAGTAGCTGAAGGAAGCAGCATCTGTTTGTTCTTCAGATGCATCTCCACGACCGGGCGTGAATGGAACTTCAACACCGGATGCCATTTCGATTCCAACGTTTCCAGCAAGGACGATGGTATCTGCAATGCTTGCACCGTGTGCTGCTGCGAGCGGTTCGAGTGTTGACAAAACCTTGGCAAGTTGTGCAGGCTTGTTGCCTTCCCAGTCCTTCTGTGGTGCCAAACGAATTCGAGCACCGTTGGCGCCACCACGCTTGTCTGAGCCACGGAAGGTGGATGCACTTGCCCAAGCAGTTTCAACCATCTCAGCAATGGAAAGTCCACATGTCATGATGGCGTTCTTGAGTGCGCCAACATCGTAGGAGGTGGAACCGGCTGGTACTGGGTCTTGCCAGATGAAGTCTTCCTCAGGAACATCAGGGCCGAGGTAGCGAACCTTTGGACCCATGTCACGGTGAAGGAGCTTGAACCAAGCCTTGGAGAATGCATCAGCAAAGACTTCTGGGTTCTCATGGAAGTGCTTCGAAATCTTTCGGTATTCTGGATCTCGAATCATGGCCATGTCAGCGGTTGTCATCATGGTTGGAACCTTGATGGATGCATCTTCTGCATCAGGAGCCATGTCAACCTCTTCCAGGTTGGAAGGAGTCCATTGGTGTGCACCAGCAGGACTCTTTGTCAGTTCCCAAGTATCTTCGTACTTGAAGAGCATGTCAAAGTAGCCGTTGTCCCAAACGATTGGGTTGGCGGTCCATGCGCCTTCGATTCCGCTGGTGATGGTGTCTCGGCCAACGCCCGACTTGTAGTCGCTGGTCCAACCGAAGCCTTGCTCTTCGATCGATGCACCTTCAGGTTCTGGACCTTTGTGGTCTTCTGGACCTGCACCGTGAGCCTTTCCGAAGGTGTGTCCACCTGCTGTGAGCGCAACGGTTTCTTCATCATTCATGGCCATTCGGCTGAATGTTTCGCGAATGTCTTGAGCACTGAGGAGTGGGTCTGGGTTTGCGTTTGGTCCTTGCGGGTTGACGTAAATCAGACCCATCTGGACGGCAGCGAGAGGGTTCTCGAGATCTTGGCGGGTGTCACCGTATCGGTCGTCACCGAGCCACTCGTCTTCGCTACCCCAGTAGATGTCGTCTTCAGGATGCCAAATATCTGGTCGGCCACCGCCGAAACCGAGGACAGGACCACCCATGGATTCGATAGCGATTTGACCGGTGAGGATGAGCAAATCAGCCCAACTGATGGCGTTTCCATACTTTTGCTTGATTGGCCATAGCAGACGGCGAGCCTTGTCGAGGTTACCGTTGTCTGGCCAGCTGTTGAGCGGCGCAAAGCGCTGTGCACCTGTTCCACCGCCGCCACGGCCATCGCCGGTTCGGTAGGTTCCGGCAGCGTGCCAAGTCATTCGAATGAAGAATGGACCGTAGTGGCCATAATCAGCAGGCCACCAGTCTTGGCTGTCGGTCATCAATGCGTGAAGATCTTTCTTGAGCGCCTCGTAATCGAGTCCCTTGAAGGCTTCAGCATAATCGAAATCAGGCCCCATTGGGTTGGATTTCTGGTCGTGCTGATGGAGGATGTTGAGGTTGAGGTTCTTTGGCCACCAATCTTGGTTTGAACGCATGTCCGATGTTGAGTGTGTCATTCCGCCACCGTGCATGACTGGGCATTTCCCTTCGCTGTTGCTGTGCTTCATGGAATAACCAATGACGTAGAGTATTTAATTTTGATTTTCAAATAAACTCTAGAAAAATTACAGATAGAATACTGTAAGATCTGATAGGTGCCAAACAATCGGTATCATCGTTCATGCCGAGCAACAACTTCGAGCAAATTCATGCGTCCAATTCGGTACACGCCAACGGGTGTTGTCAGTAATGCTGCAAACAAAACGAAGCCGATGATTTGTGAGAAGACGGTGTAATCAATGACAACAGGAATGTGGAACACCCACGTCGAGGAGACATTGGCCACGCCCGTGTAGAATCCAACGCTTGCTAAAGCCCCAGCAAGACCTCCAACGAGGCCGATGAACATGTGTTCGACAGTGAGGATGATCGCCAAACGCGTACGGCTTGCACCAAGAACACGAAGCGTGGCGAGTTCAGCATCACGCTCGCTCAAATTGATGAGCAATGTGTTGAACAGAATGGCAATGGCCATCAGCGCACCAAGAACGTAAATCGATTGCATGACCGCTTTCTGCTGCTCGATGAGTTCCTCAAAGGTTGCGACCATGGTCTCCTTCTCAACAATTGAAACGGTTGAGAACCGGATGTCTTCGATATCAACGCCGTCCTTTGTAATCAGCAATGCGCCGTTGGCTTCTAGTCCAACAATCGGCTCAACATCAGCACGATGCATGTAGATTGAACGGCTTAGTTCACGAGCAATACCGACGATTTTGATGCTGTGTTCCTCGCCTTCAAACTCGATTGAGATGGTGTCTCCGACACTGTATCCTTCGAGTGCTGCAGATCCCTCATCAAGGATGCCTTCAACAGGTGATTGTCCTACTTGAGGGAGATTTCCGTTGAGTAGATTCAGTCTATGGAGTGCATCATCTTGTTCAGAGAGAACGTCGTTGCCCTTGAGATCGATGGCCTTTGTAGTCCCAGTGATGCTTGCTTGTGCAACGAGCGTCAGCTCAAATGCGGTTGTGTTCTCTTCAGCCCAAGTCGTGATGTTCTCAAGTCCTGAAGGGAAAGCAGCAACTTGGTATTCCCAGTTTTCTTGTGCATCGGTCGCTTCCGAAAACGCTCCCGTGAATCCTGCTACAAACATCATGTTGCCTCCAAGAATGACCATGGCGAGCGAAAGAGCGAGCAAGGTTGCGAGCAACCGAGCAGGCTTGCGGAAGGTTGAGCGCAAACCTAGACCGATACCTGGCGGAAGAGCAGAGGTAATCTTGGTCAAGATTCGATTTGGCTTCTTATCCGATCCTTGGCCGAGAATGTCGAGTGGTTGCAACCGAGCAGCCTTCCATGCTGGACGGATGCCAAACAGGAATGTGATGAACAGCGCTGAGAGAGAAATGGTTGCGATGATGTCCGCGTAGTGATGTGTGGCAACGACAGGAATTCCAAGGAACGAGAAATAGAATGCCGTGAAAGCCCCTGAACCGATGGATGATGTTCCAAGAAGAATACCGAGCAGTACCCCTGGTACTCCTAGAACGAGTGGAACCAGTAAGTATCCAGTCATGACGTCGCTTGTGGATGCTCCAATCGTGCGCAAGACTGCGATTTCTCTCGATTGTGTTCGAATCAGACGGTCAAGGGAGACGGCGATAACAAGTCCACTGATGAACAACAGAATTCCAAGAATGAACGGAATCGATTTCGACAAACTGTCCTTGTCAAGTCGTAGCAATTCAGCACTCAACTGACCACGATCGAGGACATATCCATCGGCACCTGATTCGTTCATAGCGTCTGTGAGCGTGTCTTTGGTCGCCTGGAGTTCAACGCCCTCGTTCTCATCCGTATCGCTCAAATCGAAGGCAGGTGTTCCTTCCAAATCGATGTTGAGTGTGTTTCGAGCAAGTGGTTCATTTCCTGAGATTTCGGCGAGGACTTCAGCATCCATGTAGGCAACAACGTAGCTCGATTCTTGAGGAAGAATCGAATCTGGGTTGGCATAGAACAACTCCAATGGACTGTTGGCAAAACCAATCACGGTAAACGTCTGGACCCCTCCTTCTCCAACGATGATGTCGATGGTATCGCCAAGTTCCATGTTGATTTCATCGTTCAAAGCGAAGTGGGCATCGATGACAATTTCGCCATCGGATGGTGTTACTGATCCGTCAACATTCCACAGTGTGTTGACCTGTCCTTGTTCAAGACCATAAAATTTCGATGCAATCCAATCCGTATCGGTTTTCGATTGACCTGTAAGAATCAAACTGGTTTCGCAACTGTTGTGTTCAATAGACGAACATGCGCTTGTGAGGTTGTCTTTGTGTTCGATATCGTAAGTTGTTGCCATTAAATCAGCAAAGTTGGTTTCTGCATAGAAATCGTCGTAGACTCTGTCAGCGTTTCTGGAATGTTCAGAGAACACGATGCCGGCATAGACCGATATGGTGATGAGCAAAACGACCGTAAGGATACGTAGTTTTGTTCGCATCAAACTACGCGACAAACGTCGTAATAGCAGCGTGTTCAACTTCTTCACTCCAACATCGACTGCGCCATATCTTTGATTTTCGAACCTATTTTCTTGACGCCATCAACCGTGTTGTCAACAACAGATTCTGCCGTGTGCTTCGCCGTCATGGCGATGCTTTTCAGGCCACCTGTTTCATCTTCCACAATCTTGCCACTATCGAGATGGACGATGCGTGTTGCGAATCGAGTAAGCGATTGGTCGTGTGTGACGAAGATGGTTGTCATCCTCTCTTTCCGGCAGGTTTTGATCAAGGCTTCCATGACCATGTTTGAGGTTTCAGAGTCTAGGTTTCCAGTCAATTCGTCCCCGAGGATGATGCGTGGACTCTTGGCAAGAGCACGAGCGATAGCAACACGTTGGCGTTGACCGCCTGACATTTGCGAAGGAAACCGATTTTCGAGTCCTTTCAAGCCAACAGAATCCAGCAGGTCGAGTGCCTTTTGTTTGTCTCGTGCACCAGCCAAATCTTGGACAAGGAGAACGTTCTCAAGCGCGGTAAGATCTGCTAAGAGATTGAAAAATTGGAAGATATAACCAACATTTTCTCGGCGGAATGTGGTCATCTTTTCGATATGACCCAACGGAACATCATCGCCATTGAATTGGTAGGAGCCATTGGTTGGGATATCGAGTGCTGCTATGGTATTGAGCAGTGTTGTCTTTCCAGAACCTGATGGACCGAGGAGAGCAACAATCTCGCCTTCTTCAATCGAGAGCGAGATGTTATCCAAGGCTTTGACCAGCGTTTCATCTTCACCGTAATGACGACTTAAGCCACTTAGTTGAATGAGAGGCATGCCATCTGGTCTGTATGGAGTGATTTAGATGTTGCCTAGGTAGTCCTATACCTGTTGCCAATCGGTACCATTCCACCACAAGGTCGAACCGTCGCTCATCCTTCTCCATGTGTGCCCGTTTTCATCAGTCCATTGATTTTCGACCGTTGGTTCAGCGACCATCGGTTGAACAGGTTCGGGTGTTGTTGCGTACATCTCTTGTGCAGGTTGAATTGGATCGGCTTGCGGCAGCGGTGTTGTCTCCTTAGGTTCCATTGAATCGCCATTCTTTCTTCGCATGAACAGAAGGCCTCCGACGATTGCGAGAACGAGAACAACGCCGATGATAATCATCAATTGCATGCGTGCAGCTGCTTCATCTTCCAGTTCCTTTTGCTCATTGTCACCCATACCATCACCATCGCTGTCCATGGTTTCACTGGCATCCTCTGGGAATGCATCGGCATTGTCACCGACGCCATCAGCGTCTGTGTCGACCGTTTCGAGAGGGTCGTTCGGGAATGCGTCTGCGTTGTCGCCAACACCATCGTTGTCCGAGTCGATTGTTTCAGTAGCATCCATTGGGAACACATCAGCACCGTCGAGAACACCGTCATCATCCGAATCAGGGTCCAATCGATCGGTTCCTTTCGAGAGTTCATCAAGATCGAACAGACCATCTCCGTCATCGTCTGTATCTGCGTTATCACCCGTGCCGTCACCATCGGTGTCCATGGTTTCACTCGCATCGAGCGGCAATGCATCGTCCTTGTCGTTGACCTCATCGCCGTCCGTATCCTCATCGAACGGATCGGTTCCGATCGTTGCTTCCTCGGTGTCAAGAAGGCCGTCGTTGTCGTCGTCTGTGTCCGCATTGTCACCGATCATGTCTTCATCAGCATCGCTGGTTTCAGTAGCATCGTTCGGGAACACGTCAGCGTTGTCGCCGACCATATCACCATCGCTGTCCATGGTTTCAGTAGGGTCGTTCGGGAATGCGTCTGCATTGTCGCCAACGTTGTCACCATCCGAATCCATTGTCTCACTCGCATCGTTCGGGAATGCGTCCGCATTGTCACCGACACCGTCAAGATCGGAATCTGCCGTCTCTGAGGCATCGTTCGGGAACACGTCAGCGTTATCCCCAACACCATCACTGTCAGAGTCGGCGGTTTCAGAAGGATCGTTTGGGAATGCGTCCGCATTGTTTCCAACCCCATCGTTGTCCGAATCTGCTGTTTCCGATGCGTCATTTGGGAACGCATCAGCGTTGTCACCAACACCGTCTAGGTCGGAGTCAACAGTTTCAGTTGGGTCGTTCGGGAAGGCATCGGCATTGTCGCCGACACCGTCGTTGTCGCTGTCAAGCCATTCGTTGGCATCGTTCGGGAATGCATCTGGGTTGTTCCCAGAAGCATTGTCTCCGTATCCGTCGCCATCACTGTCCGTTGTTTGCGTGTTGTCATCATCGAAGGCGTCTGCGTTGTCACCAACACCATCGCTATCAGAATCAGCCCATTCGTTGGAATCGTTTGGGAAGGCGTCGGACTGATCTCCGTAGCCGTCACCATCTGCGTCGTAATCAATGATCTCGACCGAGTTCGAAGACGTGACCTTTGCACCCAAATCGGTTCCATCGCTCGGTGTAATGGTCAGTGTCCAAATGTCGCCAATCGATGTAGCACCTTGATTCAAGAGGTTGATATCGTTGTGTTGAGCAACTTCAACGCCACCTTTCAACCATCGAATTTGGGTACCAGATTCAGCATCACCATCGGCGTCGTTGAAATCATAGTTTGCAAAGAGGTCCGTGTCATAATATGCTTGCGTAATTGCTGTTGGTGAACCAGGCATGTCGCTGATGTAGACGTTCGATGCAGTTGGTGCTGTGTTCGATGGACCAGCTTCAGGGATTGTTAAGGAAGAGGATGTCCACGCATCACCTGAGGTACCACTGTTTCCGTTTGCAGTAAGAACAGCGATATCAACGCTGGTTGCTCCACTTCCAGTTGTCGGAGCAGTCCAATCAAAGGACCATGAACGGTAGGAACTGGTCGTATGGGTAGCAGATTGGCCGGAACTATCGATTTTGACCGACATGATTCCAACACCCGGTGTTGAGAGCGTTCCTTTGTCGACCACGACATTGAATCCGCCGTTGCTTCCAGAGACTCCTCCAGACACAGAAATCTGGATGTTGTAGGTTTGGCCAGCGGTGTAGGTGGAAGGGAAGTTTTCGCTCAGCGTTGGCGAACTGCCGCTGTAATGGCACGAGCATCCACTTCCTGCTTGGTTGTGGATGCCGCTTGAGCTGCTTTCCATGGTGGGAAGCGTGAGGACCATGAATGCGGTAATGACGATTACGAGCGTTCGTGTGAGGAAGTTCATATCTCCACGCCGTGTTGTGTTGGTATAAGTAAACTGGTACATTGTTTTGACAGAAAATCATCAAATTTTCGAACATTGGCAAAAGCCACAAGCCGCGTCGCGATTAAATAGGGGAGTTTGGTCGGAGGGATGCCTACGTTCGTATGGAAGGAGTTGAGACACAATGCCAAAGCCATGGACTTCGAAGCTGATTATCAAGCAACTCGGTGTACAAAAGTGCAATGGAAGTCTCGATGCCGCAGTCGAAAATTTGACCCTTGAGCAAGCAATGAATGTTGCTCGTGAGAAGGCAGATCTCGGCCACCTGACCGGAGCCGACCTCAAAGCACAGACCCGAGAAGTCATCGGAACGTGTGTCTCCATGAGAGTCAAGGTCGAAGGTCACTGGGCTAACGAAGCCCTCGAAATCATTAGCAAAGGAGAATGGGACGAGCGCTTTAATTGAACAAACATCACGAACCGCAGGAGAGGTGAAAGCCTCGCTGACTGCAGAGGTGAGACGATATGGAAGAAAACATCAACAACGCCATCAAGCAAGCCATCGAAGACGCGCCAGAGCGCAAATTCGTACAATCGGTTGACATTGCCTTTACAATCAAGGATGTCGATTTGAAAAACCCAACCAACCGTATCAAGGAAGAAATCCGTCTTCCTTCTGGTCGTGGCCGTGAAGTCAAGGTCGCTATGTTTGCAGCTGGTGAAGCAGCAACACGTGCTCGTGACGCTGGAATCCACGTCATCACTCCTCCTGAAATTGAAGAACTCGGTGGAAACAAGGGTCGTGCAAAGAAGATTGCAAACCAATTCGACTTTTTCCTTTCCGAAGTACCTCACATGGGATTGATCGGTCGTTACCTCGGTACCGTTCTCGGGCCACGAGGAAAGATGCCTCGTCCAGTTCCTCCAACTCTAGACCCAGGCGTCCTTGCAACTGGTCTGCGCACCACTGTTGTTGTCAAGTCCGGGGATAAGATGACGTTCCACGCTGTTATCGGAACCGTTGACCAATCGCAAGAGGAACTCCTTGCTAACGCCATGGAAGTCTACAACCGTGTTGTCGGACGTCTTGAGCGCGGTGCAGGCAACATTCGCTCCCTATTCGTTAAGACAACGATGGGACCAGCAACTCGAGTCGAGGTGGTTCTGTGATTCCAAAGGTCATGTCTTGGAAGCGTGACACTGTTGAGGATCTTCTCAACATCATCAACAGCGGAGAAACCCTCGCTGTTATCGACATTCACGGTGTCCCTGCTGATACCATGATTGGCATGCGTGCCGGCCTTCGTGAGAACATGGCTATCCGTGTTGCTAAGAAGCGTTTGATGCGTCTTGCTTGGGAACAAGCCGGCAAGGATCTTGATGTCCTTGAGGAGCTCTTCGATGGTGCTGTACAACCAGCCGTCGTATCAACCTCAGCATACAACTCCTTCGAGGTCTTCTCAGAATTGAAGAAGACCGAAGCTGGCCGTGCTGCAAAGCCTGGCGACGTTGCTCCAGTCGACATCATCGTCGAGAAGCAAGACACTGGTATGCCACCAGGTCCAATTGTTGGTGAGTTAAACTCCGTTGGAATCCCTGCAAAAATCATGGGTGGATCCGTCCACATTCAGAAGCAACATGTTGCTCTCAAGGCTGGAGAAGTCTTCGAAGGCGACCTTGGTATGCTCCTTGGACAAATTGGAATCAAGCCAATCGTCACTGGTCTGCGTCTCTGCGGTACCTACGAAGATGGCGTTGTTTTCTCACCGTCCACACTTGACATCGACTTCGAGCAATTCGAACAAGATCTCATTGGTATGGCTGCAGGTGGATTCAACCTCGCTTGCAACATCACGTGGTTCACATCACAAACCATGCCAACATTGCTCGCAAAGGCAAGCGGAGAAGCGCTTGCTGTTGCACTTGAGGCAGCGATCACAACCGCTGAAACCCTGCCTCACCTTCTCGGACGAGCCCACCGCAGTGCTATGGGTATTGCAGGCTCGCTTGACTCCTCCGCCCTTGACGACGAACTGGCTGCTATGCTTGGCGCTGCTGCTTCAGCAGCATCCGCTGCAGCCACTGTCGAAAGTGCGTCTGATGCCCCAGCCGAGGCAGAAGAGGAAGAAGAGGAAGAGGAAGAAGAGGGCGGCTTTGCCGGTCTCGGAGATCTCTTCGGCTGAAACAAACACAAAACATTGAGGTGAAATGAAATGGAATACGTTTATGCTGCTATGCTACTGCACGCTGCTGAAAAAGAAATGACCGAAGACAACATCACAGCCGTTCTCAAGGCTGCTGGTGTAGATGTTGACGCATCCCGAGTAAAGGCACTTGTTGCTTCTCTCGCTGGTGTCGACATCGCTGAAGCAATGACCCAAGCCGTCGCTGCTCCTGCCGCTGCTGCAGCTCCTGCTGCTGCTGGCGGTGACGCCCCTGCCGCTGCCGAAGAGGAAGAGGAAGAGGAAGAAGAGGAAGCTGGCGGTTTCGAAGGTCTTGGCTCTCTCTTTGGTTGAGTTCAAACCCAGAAACACATCGCTCTCGATCGTTGATGCCGAAGGCATCATCCGATTCCAAAGCGTTGCGTGAACTCAACCTGTGGAGGTCATCTCATCCTTGGATGAGATTCGCGCAGCGTAACACCAGCATCGCATGGTTCTTGCCGTAGTGATGGGTACGATGGACATGGTGCGAAGAAACAGTCTCGATATTGAGCTGAGTGTCGCCCCTGTTGATTGCATCCGATCGCTTCGAAAACTCTGTGAAGACAAAAACTGGTCTCTTGAACGACATGAGGGCGCACGCCTTGTCGATCGTTTTGCCATCATCATGCCGATGGCTCAATCCGCACGAACCCTTGGATTGAAAGTCCTCGATGGGCCTCTGATGGGACTTGAATTGACAGCATGGTCCGAGGTTCGAGGTTCAGCAGGAGCCGTCCATATCTGTTCATGGATTCTTCCTGGTGGTCCTCAACATCCAAAGATTCAGCATTTGCTGCAACATTGGGTTGCCAATCTCCCAAGATGTCCATGGCGATGGACGTTTGGAGAGCGATCCAAGATTGGATTCCTCCTTCCAACATGGAAGAAATCACGTCGCTCCTTTGAATCACTTGGCTTCAATACGGACAAAAACGCATGGCCATACGTTCCAACTTCAGAATGGATGAATCAAAATGAAGAAGAATAATCCACCGAAATACATAGAGGGTTCCACCTCTTCGCACACAACAGGAGGAGAATCGTATGGGCTTCATGGATGATATCAAAGAAGACCAATTGATGCAGATTCAGGCGCTATGTGTCGTCTTTTTCCTGCTTGCATTCCCTTCGTACTTCTTCCTCAAAGCTGCAGCAACAGATGAACCATCTGGGATGGGTGGAGTTGGTACATACACAGTCACTGGAGACCTTTCGTACATCGATTTTGACTCCGGTGAAGAAACGATTGCAGATGGTACTCCATTTGTTCTTGATTTGAACACCGATGCGCTAAGTTCAGAAGATCAAGGCAAGAATATTGTTGGTGTCCTCGTTTCAATGTCGTATGGCGAGGATGAAGAAACCGGTAATACGCCAGGTTGCATTGCTCTAGCTCCACAAAACGCCCCAGACACAATCACAGGAACTGCCACACATCTAGAATATTCGGGTACCGGAGATGGGCAAAATCAAGGAGGTGGCGGCTCCCACGACGTAACTGCTGAATGGTATAATTCGTCGATAATTGGGACTGAAGTAGAAGGCCTCTCTGAATCCGAAATAGCGGATCAACTCGACTCGAAAGGAGCAGGACTGGGAGACCACACAATCGAAATTTCAGTCACTGCAAACGCTGGAAATAGGCCTGGTTGTTCAAATTCAGATTCTGGAGAAACGGTCACCTACACAGTCCAACTTATCGTGCTTGATTACGAAATTACACCGTACTTCGAAATTGAAGATATTTAAGGTGAAAACGTGTCTCGAAAGCCATTCATTGCATTAGTTCTGCTGATGTTTTTGAGTGGCTGCACTGCCGAAGAAGAACAACTCATCGATGAGGGAGGGATTGAGGCTCCTCTTGCTACAGTTTTCCCAAATTGGTCGTCGACAGCTCACGATTCAAATGAAATGAACAATTCAATGTTTGAGAATGAATCGTATGTTGCTTACTTTTCTGCTCCGTGGTGCAATCATTGTGAAACCTCATTGGATGCTTATGATCAAGTCCTTCCTGAAGGTAAGATGATGATTTTCTCTTTCGAAACGGATGAAGATTACAGGGATATGAACGCGTGGCACAACAAGACCGAGACAAACCTCAATCGCACGATTGACCGCCCATTCATGTTGAATCCGCCGCTCGCTCAAGCAGTTGGGATGAACAGCCTCCCATTCGTGTTGTTTGTGAATCCTGATGGATTCGTGTATCATGTACAGGTTGGCAAGTTTACGGATCAGGATGCAATTTCCAACCT
>CEPL01133110.1_pt1 | contig 12813 bp, 11 predicted proteins | sample 530541 | NCBI WGS metagenome assembly CEPL01 (sample SAMEA2620339, study PRJEB7988) | marine metagenome | biome: marine biome (ENVO:00000447); feature: surface water layer (ENVO:00002042); material: "saline water (ENVO:00002010), including plankton (ENVO:xxxxxxxx)" | depth 5 m
AAGGATAATATGTTAATGATGAATTTCAATATGTTTAGCAGTTTCAGAATTAATATTTTGATTATTTATTTTGAATGATTTTATCCAATTGTTTTGATCACTTTCTATAATTAAATCATTTAAATCAAAATTCATTATAAAACCACAACCAACAGAGATATATATGGGATTCCTATTGTAGTTTATAAAAATATTGTCTGAGTTAGAATCTGAATTTGATGAATTTATTGTAAAAATAAATTTTGAAGTATCTGTTGTGTGATCTAAAGGAATTGAAATAGAGTCTGTTTCACTAAAAAAAAGAGTTTCCTCAGAATTATCTGTGGAAATCTGAAGGTTGTTTACGTTTTTTGTTTGCTTATTGTCTTGATCATAAAATCTAATTATCATTTCAGGTGAATCCTCATAAGAATCTAAACAAATGTCATCAGGTTCACACGCAAATGAAATTAAAATAAATAGAATAAATAATCTATTAAGATTCACTTTGTTAAAAATACAATTTCATTTTAAGATTTAATATTTTTTAATTTACTTTAGTTGAGTTAAACAATTACTATTATCAAATGAAAAAGTTCCTAATACTAATAATCTCTATTTTTTTCTTTTTTCCAATTTATTCACAAAAGAAAAAAACAAATACATATGATTTGAATTCCTCTCAATTATCAGGTCTAAAATTTAGATCTATTGGACCTGCATTTATGTCTGGAAGAATTGCAGATATCGCAATTAATCCTGAAAATGAGAATGAATGGTATGTTGCTGTAGGCTCTGGAGGTGTTTGGAAAACAACCAATTCGGGTACAACATGGACACCTATTGCTGATAATCAGTCCTTTTATTCTACTGGTTCTATAACTATTGACCCACATAACACATCTAGAATTTGGTTAGGAACTGGTGAAAATGTTGGGGGTAGACATGTTGGAATAGGTGATGGAGTTTATTTAAGCCAAAATGCAGGTCAAACTTGGAAAAACATGGGGCTTAAAAAGTCAGAACATATTTCAAAAATTATTGTGAGTCCTGATGATCCAAATACTGTATTTGTTGCATCACAAGGCCCTTTATGGTCCCCTGGTGGAGATAGAGGATTGTTTAAGACAACTGATGGAGGTCAAACGTGGAAAAATGTTCTAGAAATCAATGAGTGGACTGGAGTTACTGATTTGGTAATTGATCATGAGAATTCAAATATTTTATATGCTGCTACATGGCAAAAACACAGAAATGTTGCAGCTCACATGGGGGGTGGGCCAGGAACATCATTATATAAATCAATTGACAATGGTGAAACTTGGTTTAAAATTAACACTGGTCTACCAAATTCAAATCTTGGTAAAATAGGCCTGGCTATATCACCTTTTGATAGCTCAATACTATATGCCGCTGTAGAAACTGACCGAAGAAAAGGTGGTGTATATAAAACAACGAATTCAGGAGGTAGTTGGAAAAAAATGTCTAATACAGTCTCTGGTGCTACAGGTCCTCATTATTATCAAGAGCTTGTTGCATCACCACACTATTTTGATAAAATCTATTTAATGGATGTAAGAGTTCAGGTTTCTGATAATGGAGGAAAGGATTTTTATAGAATGACTGAGACTGAAAAGCACTCAGATAATCATTCTTTAACTTTTAAGGAAAGTGATCCAAATTACCTCTTAATTGGTACTGATGGAGGTATATATGAATCTTTTGATAACACAAAATCTTGGAAGTATGTATCCAATCTCCCACTAACTCAATTTTATAAAGTTGCTGTTGATGATGCCTTACCTTTTTATAATGTTTTTGGTGGTACTCAAGATAATAATACTCAAGGAGGTCCCAGTAGAACACTTAAACGTTCTGGTATTATGAATTCAGATTGGTTTGTGTTACTTGGCGGAGATGGACACCAACCTGCAACTGAACCAGGAAACCCAAATGTAGTCTATGCTCAATCTCAGCAAGGGGAAATTCATAGAATTGATAGAACAAATGGTGAGGCAACTTATATTAAACCTCAAAATGATATTGGAGATGATTATGAGAGATTTAATTGGGATTCACCAATATTAGTCAGCCCTCATGATCCAAAAACTATTTTCTTTGCATCTCAAAGAGTTTGGAAATCTGACAACAGAGGAGATGATTGGACTCCAATTTCAAATGATTTAACTCTAAATCAAGAAAGGCTCTCGTTGCCAATCATGGGTAAAGTTCAAAGTTGGGATAATCCTTGGGATGTATACGCAATGTCAACTTATAATACAATTACTTCTCTTTCTCAATCTCCTGCTAATGAAAATATTATTTATGCTGGTACTGACGATGGGATTATTCAATATACCAGAGATGGTGGATTAAATTGGAGTAGAGTTAATGTGGAAAAACTTCCAGGTGTTCCAAAGGGTTCTTTTGTTAATGATATAAAAGCAGACCATTTTAATGAGGATGTTGCTTATGCTGTATTAGATAATCACAAATTTGGTGATTTTAAACCTTATGTTTATAAGACTACTGATGGTGGTAAGAGTTGGTCTAAAATTAGTAATGGCATTCCTGATAATCATATTGTATGGAGATTAGTGCAGGATCATGTTGATAAGAATTTACTATTCCTTGGAACCGAGTATGGTGTATTTGTTTCAATTAATGGCGGTTCAAACTGGGTCAAGTTCTCAAACGGTATTCCTACAATTTCAATTAGAGATCTTGCAATTCAAAAAAGAGAAAATGATCTAGTAGCTGCAACTTTTGGTAGAGGATTTTACATTATGGATGATTATTCTTCACTTAGATTTTTATCACCTCAATCTCTAAAAAGTAATCTAGTTTTTTCACCAAGAAAGGCATTACAATATACGCCACAAAGATCTGGATCTTCCTCACAAGGTGGTAATACCTTTTATGCTAAAAATCCTGATTATGGTGCCTTATTGACTTTTTATATTTCTGATGATCTTCAAACCAAGAAACAAAAGAGAAGAAAGAAAGAAAAAGCATTAGAGAAATCAGGTTCTGATATACCTTTTCCAGGTTGGGAAAATCTTGATGAAGAACTAAAGGAAGATAAGCCAAAAGTATTGATTGATATTTATAATTCTGAAAATGTATTTATGGATAGATTAGTTGTACCCTATAAAAAAGGATTTAATAGAATAGCTTGGAATTTAACTAAAAGATTTAACAATCACCTTAGTTCAGGATCTTTAAGAGGAGGTTATGCACCAAGTCTTAGAGTAAGCCCAGGAAAATACTCGTTTAATGTTTTTATTGATTTTAACGGTGACGTAAGTAAAATTGGAAGTAAATATTTTAATGTTGAGAGAATTATGTCAGGCGATTTGGTTAACCCAAATTCGAACAATGTAGATGAGTTTTTGGTTGATCTTGAAAACACATTCAAAGAATTAACACTAATAAATCATAAATTTTCAAAAGCAAAGAATTATATGAATACAATTAATTCAATGATTCTTAAATCTTCTAATTATGAATCCTACAGAACTATTTCTAAAGTCATTGAAGATGCAATTTTCGATCTTGATGTATATGTTTCAGGAAATAAATCAAAAAAAGATGTTAGGGAAAAAGATTTTCAAACAATTAGTGCAAGACTACAGGTCGCTTCAAGAGGTATTGGTAATTCTTATGGTCCTACTGCTATGCATATGAAAAGTTTAGAAAAAGCAAAGTTAATGCTTCAAAATTTCACAACTGAGTTAGATAAAATTGAAAGAAATATATCAAAACTTAGAAATCAATTAGAATCTAATTTGGAGGTTTTAATTTTAGATTGATAATAATCCTCTATTAACAAACCAACAACCATGTTGTACGATCTTATTCCGTGCACCTGGTTGTTTTTTTTTAGAAAAATATCATATAATTTTTTAACATATGGTTCAATAGGATTTTTGTATTTAAAGTTAAATTTTCTTTTTTCTTCTATGTTTTTAAGAACGCCTTTATTGATTTCACTTAGTTTGAGTTTTAAATAATCACTATCCGAATATTGAAGTTCTGAAATGATATACTGTAAAGCTAAAAGGCTACCAGAGTATTTAATAAAATTATTATTATTTGATATTGTTGATTTTATTGCATAGTAGTTAGCTTTACTTTCACTTGAATAACCTATTTGATGTGCAATTTCGTGAGAAATTGTTGTTGGCAATGAAATTATAGGAATATTGTAGTTTATATTGGATTCTAATGTAATTGGATTAATATATCCAGTAAATCCGAGATATGAAATAATTTCAGAGAAATATGATTTATTTACTTTAAAATCTTTGAATTGTGTATTACGAGTAAAATAATTCGTACACATTTCACTTATTTCATTAAAAGTTAAATCAGTTTTTACAGTTTTGTTTTTGGACTTTGTTATTTGTAATTGATATTGGTTCGTTTTTTTAATGTAGTAATCTAAAGTTTCCTTTAAATCAGAAGCATTGTAATCAAGTGTTGTTTGTTTGCTGTTGATTGGGTACTGATAATTAAAACCCCAACCCCAATAAAATGAATTATATATAAACATAAAAAAAAGAGTTAATCTTAATATATAATCCCTTCTTCTAAGTTTGTTTCTTTTTAGTAAAAAATAAAAAAATATGAATAATAATATTAGATATAACAAATCACCAAAATTGAGAGATGATATTCTGGTTAATGTAGATAATAAATTATACCAAAGTTCATAAAAGGCTCTATATATTGGATTAAATTCACCTACATAACTATTAACTAAAAAAAAAGTAAGTATGAATAAAAAGATTACTTTAATTACAAACAATCTTCTTAAAACTTTATTCATTATTGTTGACTCACTAATTCAACCTCGAAAATTAAATTTGATTTTGCAGGTATTCCTCTTGATTCTGTCTCTCCATAAGCAAGGTAGTAAGGAAGAAAAAGTGTTGCTTTATCACCAACGCTTAAAAGTTTTAATCCTTCTTTAAATCCACTAATCATCATATCCTTAGGTCCAACTTTTGCTTCAATTGGATTATACCCTCCTGAGCTCTTTCTTTGAGCGTTCACTTGATTATATAATTCAGCAACTTTTAAGATTGATGTATCAAGAAGGGTTCCGTCCTCAAAATAGACTGCATAGTGTGTTAAAATTGTTTTTTGCTCATCAACTTTTTCTCCATTTCCTTTTTCATTTATGAAATATTTTAAGCCCGTTACGGTCTCCTTGGAATCCTTTTTTAATTTAGCATGTGTTTTGGAAACATCATCTTTGAGTTTTTTGAATTTCTTTTCTTCATCCTTTTTTCTTTTCTCTTCTTCTTTAAAGTGATTTGAAAATATTTTTGGTGCATTAAATCTTCTTGCACTTATTCCAAACCTTTGAACAGATATTTCTAAAATTGAATCTCCTTGTTCAATGGCATCAACAATGTCTTGACCATCAACAACTTTTCCAAAAACAGTATGAAGACCATCTAGCCAAGGTGTCTCTTTGTGAGTGATAAAAAATTGACTTCCGTTAGTGCCTGGTCCTGCATTTGCCATAGATAATATTCCCGCAGAATCGTGTTTTAATTCATCAATAATTTCATCTTTAAATGAATATCCTGGTGAACCTGACCCAGTTCCGGTAGGGTCACCCCCTTGAATCATGAAATCAGAAATAACTCTATGGAATGTAATGCCATTATAGTATTTCTTGTTTTTATATTCATCTGAAACCTCTTTATTTGATCCTTCAATTAATGATACAAAATTTGCAACGGTAATTGGGGTCTGTTGAAAATACAGTTCAGTTTTTATTGTTCCCTTGTTTGTATCTATCGATGCATACATTGTTGAGTTATCTTTTTTTTGTGACATATTACATGAAATGTTAAGTGTTAATATTGTTAATAGTAAAATTTTAATTCTCATAATTTTAAACTTGAAATTCTTTAATTTTTTCTTTGAAAAATTTTATTGCTTCTTTAACAGAACCAATATATTTTCCACCAGCTGCATTGATGTGACCCCCTCCTTCAAAATATTGTTCTGCAAATTTATTACATGGAAAATCTATTTTTGATCTAAATGATATTTTTATTAAATCCTCTTGATCAATATCCTCAATAAATATTGCAGTAAAATTAATGTTAGATAAACTTAATCCGTAATTAACTATTCCCTCGGAATCACCCTTCTGATAATTAGAATCCAATAGATCTTTTTTCGTAAGGTGCATAAAGGATGTATTATCTTTTTTAAGCACTTTTAAACTACCTAGAGCTTTACCTAGAACCAAGAGCTTGCTTATATTTGAATTATTGTAAACGTTGTTGTAAATCTCAGATTGATCAATTTTCTTTGTTATTAGATATGAAATAATATCATATGTTTGACTTGTCACTCCGTTATACTGGAAGCATCCAGTGTCTGTCATCATTCCAAGATAAAGACATGATGCAATTTTTTTATTAATAAGTGATTTTTTTCCAAATCCATCAATTAAATTATATACTAATTCACAAGTAGAACTTATATTGGGTTCAGAAAATTGAATTTTAGCATAGTTCTCTGGATTTTGATGATGATCAATCATTACAAAATTTTTTTCTAAATCCAAATGATTAAAAATTTCGCCACATCTAGTTAGTGAGTTAAAGTCTAAAGTAAATATTAAGTCAGATTCTTTGATTTTTTTTGTTGTAATTTCAGTATTTTCTTCAAAAATTAACAACTCATCAATTCCTGGTACCCAATTTAAAAATGATGGGTGATTATTGGGCGTAATTGTAGTTGCTTTAATATTTATTTTATTTAAAAAGTGAAAAAGAGCTAGAGAGCTACCTATTGCATCGCCATCTGGATTGTTGTGGGTGACAATAATGATATTTTTAGCCTCTTTTAATAGTTTGCTTAATTCTTTTATTTTTTCCTGCATACTGATGGGCTAAGATAATCATTACTTTAAGAAGATTTTACTCATTAATGATTTCATTTTACTAAATTTATAATCAAATTTTAAGCCATTGAAGTTTAATTTATTTAACATTAGAAAAAACAAAAAATTTAACTATTCTCCTCGTTACTCTAAATCTGAGAGTCAATCCAATAATTATGAGATTGACTCGATGTATGTTAAAGGCAGAAGCAGAAGTGTTTTTGATAAGTCTAATAATTGGAAAGAGGCTCGAATTTATGCTCGTAACAGATCTAATTCCTCTTTCTCTAAAACCGTAATTTTTATTGTTCTTATTTTAACTTTGATTTTTCTGTATATTATAGATTTTGATCTTTCAATTTTTTTAAATGCCTAGCATAAAACATTTAGATAGTGATGTTGTAAATAAAATTGCAGCAGGTGAGGTTGTTCAAAGACCAAGCTCTGTTTTAAAAGAATTAGTAGAAAATTCTATTGATGCAAGATCAACAAAAATTGATATTAATATTCTTGACTCTGGAAAAACGCTCATAGAGGTGAGTGATAATGGAAATGGAATGTCAAAAGATGATTTGGAAATATGTTATTTAAAACATACCACATCTAAAATATCCAACCAAGAAGATCTCTTTAAGTTAACTACTAAAGGTTTTAGGGGGGAAGCTATTTCAAGTATTTGCTCAGTTTCAAAGTTTAAGATATCATCCTCTGATTTTGATAATTTACGAAATGTACTATCAATTGAAAACGGAAAAATTATTAATACGTATGAAGAATCGGGCCTAAAAGGAACAACTATTTCAGTAAGTAATCTTTTCTATAATGTTCCTGCAAGAAGAAAGTTTTTAAAAAGTGATAATGTTGAATTAAGACACTTGGTCAATGAGTTTATCAGAATTTCAATTCCTCATCATGATGTATCCTTTTCTTTTAAACACAATGGAAATTTACTTTATCTTCTTAATCCATCAAATTTAAAGGAAAGAATTGTAAGAATATTTGGCAACAATATAAATAATAAGCTGGTTGAAATAAGTGAATCTACTGAGATTGGTAAAATTTCTGGTTTTATTTTTAAATCTAAATTTTTAAATAGATCAAGAAAAAACCAATTTTTATTCGTCAATAACAGATATATAAAGAGTTCTTATCTAAATCATTCAATTTCAAAAGCTTATGAAGGGCTGATTAAGCCAGAATATAACCCCGGATACTTTATTTTTTTTGAAATACCTAAAGATTCTATTGATATCAATGTTCATCCAACTAAGACTGAAGTTAAGTTTGAAAATGAGAGTTCTCTTTATGCAATACTTAATTCTTCTGTAAGACATAGTCTTGGAAAGTTTAATATCATTCCTAATATAGATTTTTCAAACGATATCAATTTATCTAATTTGAGTTCAGAATCTGATATCAAACCTCCAAATATTTCATTTTCATCTGATTTTAACCCGTTTAGTGATATAGAGGTTAATATTGATGATGAAAATGAAAAAAATGATAACAGATTGTTTAATTCAAATCTTAACAATATTTCTGAAAACAGTAATTTTAATAAGATACATGATTATTTTTCCATATCAGATAAATACATTGTTACAAAAACAAAATCAAACCTTATTTTAATTAATATGAAGAGAGCTAGATATAGAGTTCTTTATGAGCGTTTTTTAACTGAAATTTCTTCTGAACATAATAGTTCTCAAAAGTTGATGTTTCCTATTGTTTTGAATTTCGACAGAGAAGAATTAGCAATATTAAATGAAATTAAAATACAGCTTTCTCATATTGGATTCGAATTCCTAACATTTGGAGAAGAAAAGATTGAGATAAACGGAATAAATCCTTTGTTTGAAACTGAAAAGATAAACTTACTTTTTAATGAGTTTATTGATAATAAAATATTAGAGGTTCCTTCATCTTCATCAAGCATTAATGATCATCTAGCAATACTAATGGCAAAATCAAAATCCTTGAAAAGCAAAGCCATGCTAAATTACTCTGAACAGGAAGAGTTAGTTAATCAATTGTTTGCGTGTAAGAAACCCGAACTATGTCCTGATGGAAAAATAACCTTTTATACATTAACTAATGATGAATTAGAAAAATTTTTTAAATGAGATCAACACCTAAAATTTTAATTCACTTAATTGCTATTAATGTTATTTTTTTTATTGGAACTCAGTTTTCATATGACTTAAGTAATGATTTGCTTTCATTGCATTATTTTGAGAATGATAAGTTTGTTTTTCATCAGGTTTTTTCTCACATGTTTATGCACGGTAGTACTTGGCATTTATTTTTTAACATGTTTGCTTTGTGGATGTTCGGTTCACCTCTAGTTCAGATCTGGGGTAATAACAAATTTTTATTTTTTTATTTTTCCTCAGGTATTGGAGCTGCAATAATTCAATTATTAGCTTATTATTTAAATGTAAATTCCGTGACCAATGATTTATTAGCAAATGGAGTGACTGCTGATGAAATACAAAATTTATTAATATCAGGTTCTTATAATACTGGAATAATTGAGTTTGTTTCTGAAAAAAGATTAAGTTCAATGTATTATGATTTTAATTCAGTTATGGTTGGTGCGTCCGGAGCAATTTACGGTATAGTAGTTGCATTTGCATTTTTGTTTCCAAATTCTAAGTTGATGTTATTAATTCCGCCAGTTCCTATCAAAGCAAAATATCTTGTTCCATTACTAATATTGGGAGATTTGTTTTTTGGTTTTACCTCTGCTTCAATTGGAAATATTGCTCATTTTGCTCATATTGGAGGTGCAATTACTGGTTTTTTGATGATGTGGTATTGGAAAAGAAATCAATTCAATAAAAATAGATGGAATTAAAAAATAAATTGAAATATAGCTTATCTGTTATGGGGCAATTAAAAAAGCTGATTGTAATAAATATTATATTTTTTGTACTTCCACTACTTTTAAATACTTTTTTTTGGTTACTTAAGCTTGAAGATATAAACCTTATAGATTATTTTGTGGTCGAAGCAGATTTAATGTCTTTGATTTTTAAACCCTGGTCTTTGATTACTTATGGTTTTTTGCATGGAAGTTTCAGTCATTTGTTCTGGAATATGATAATGTTATTCTATTTTGGAAATATTCTTGTTAATTACTTTGGTGATAATAGACTTTTGAATGTTTTTTTTAATGGAATATTATTTGGGGGAATTATTTATATAATTAGTTATAATTTATTTCCTGTTTTTACAGGAATTTCTTCAAAGATGATAGGTTCTTCAGCAGGTGTAATGGCTATTCTTTTTTACATTACATCATATAACCCAAATCATACAATAAGATTCTTCTTTGTAAATATAAAGTTACTTTATATTGCTGTTTTTCTATTACTCATGGATATTATTCAAATTCCAGTGGAGAATTCAGGTGGTCACATTGCGCATCTAGGCGGAGCCTTAACCGGCTATCTATTGTTCAGATCATTTAAAGGGATAGATTTTGTAGATATTTACTCACAACTCACAACAAGAAACATTAACAAGAAAAAAAATAGAAAAAAATCTTTTTCAAACTCAAATTTTGATCAAAAAAAAATAGATTCTATACTTGATAAAATTTCTGAATCTGGATATGAATCCTTAACAAAAGAGGAGAAAAATTACCTATTTAAGGCCAGCAATAAAAAGAAATAAAATATAAATCTTTTATTTATATAATTATAAAGAAAATATTGGAAATCAGTCATTTATATTTTTAAAAAAACTAAAAAAACAACCTCCGTATTTTCTTGTTTCATAAAAATTATCATGATTCAGAAAATCATTTTGACTTGAATGCTCAAGTAGAAATATTCCATCAATTTTCAAAAGATTTTTATTAAAAATAATACTGATAATATTAAGGTATTCTGACTTTGAAAAATTATAGGGTGGGTCAGCAAAAATAATATCAAATCTTTGATTTGTATTTTTTATATAATTAAATACGTCTGATTTTACTGCGCAAATATCAAGTTTCAAATCATTTGATTCTTTCTTTAAAAATTTAACAGTATTCATATTATTATCAATCGAAGTAACATTTGCGCCTCTCGATTCAAATTCATAACTAATATTTCCAGTTCCAGAGAACAAATCCAGAACCTTTAAATTTTCAAAGTCAAAATTATTATTTAAAATATTAAAGATTCCTTCTTTTGACTTCCCAGTTGTAGGTCTAACTTTTATCGTTTTTGGAACTTTTATAAACTGACCTCCTCTATATCCTGAAATAATTTTCATTTATTAAAAAATATAATCACAAGTTTTTTCATCTGAGTAAAACAATACATTAACTTCTTTAATGAATTCCTTAGTGAAATCTTGCAGTCCCAGCAATTTATGATTGAATATGTAATTTAATTTTGATTTTTCAGGTTTAATTTTTTGTGATTTTAGTGACTGTAATACAAAATATAATATATCTTCTTTTGTTTCATAGTTATAATGATTGACCATTTTTAATGAAGAATTCTGGAATATTACAACTTTAAAGTATTTATTGTTAATAATACAAAAGACCTTATTTTTTTCTTTGATACTTGCGCTTGAAAGTTTTTTTAAGAGTATAGAATTATAATGGAAATAATTAATTTGATTAAAAGAATCAATTAATATATTATTTACGTTGATGTATGGAACATAAACGTTTCTGATTTCTAATTCACTTATTATATCGCTTTCAACAAAGTCGTTGGCTTGAATTTCAAAAATATTCTCTAAATATTTTTTATTAAAATTATCATCATATAATGAATTTGGAACTAGCGAAAATAAGTTATGATCATAATAAACATTAATTTCATTTATTGATAAATTATTTAAGCCATTAGTTCTTAAATTTTCTCCAATAAAGTCACCTATAAGTTCAGTTTTCAGCTCCGCCTCATAAGTGAGTTTTTTGAAAAACGACTTTGAAGAATTTGAATGGTCTATAAAATGAAAGGTGGAGTAGTTATCACCTACAATAATGTTAAGTATTGTAAGATTATTATTTTCTATCGACATCAAACGTAGTTGGCCAATTCCCATTGGTGCTAACATCCTCTAAAGATCCTAAAACTAATGCAGGACCATTGACTCCATCAACAGATACAGTTTCTTTTTCTTGCATTAATAAGTCTTTATTCTGATCAAATAAGATAACATCCTTTGATACTTTAACTTCAAATACAGGAACATTATAACCGTTTTTATCAATTATATCTGCTTTTATAGAAAATTTTTCATCTATTCCGTCAATAGGAACTAATGCTAAATCTTTATATCTGTTGTCATTTTTAAATAATGAGTCTTTTACTGGAACAAATCCTAAAGTATCTACAACTATAACTTCTCTAAGCATATCTATCCTGTAAACTCTATCGTATTGCATGTAGCTTGAATCTCTCTTTTCAATAATAGTAAACTGACCAGTTTCTATGAAATTTACAAGAGAATCAAAGTTATCAGAGTAGATTCCATTCACACTCTTAAATGCAACTTGGGCATTTCGTATATCTTTTAATCTTTCAATTACCTTTTGATACCTCTCGTTTTTTACTTTGTTGAACTCTATAGGAGCATCAATTGAATTGTAAATTTGAAACACAAGGATTATTGATAAGAAGTATAAAACGTATGTAATTATTTTTCTGTTCTTTTCTGTAAGTTTCATTTCAGGTTTATTTACTAGTGAGACAAATCTACAATTTTTTTTAAATTATGGAAATAGTTAAAACCTCTGTAAATTATTCTTTTATTTTTTAGCTAATTTTATCACGTGAGATCAATTGCATTAATTCCAGCTAGATTAGAGTCAACAAGACTAAGTAGAAAACTTTTAAGGGAACTAAATGGTATTCCTTTGATAGTCAGAACTGCTCAAAATATAATAGATTTCAAAATATTTGATGAGG
>CEPL01068399.1_pt1 | contig 12791 bp, 15 predicted proteins | sample 530541 | NCBI WGS metagenome assembly CEPL01 (sample SAMEA2620339, study PRJEB7988) | marine metagenome | biome: marine biome (ENVO:00000447); feature: surface water layer (ENVO:00002042); material: "saline water (ENVO:00002010), including plankton (ENVO:xxxxxxxx)" | depth 5 m
TCGATCAGTTTTGATTATCCATCTTTTACTGTTTTCATCCCATCGTGCTTCCGTGACGCTGGTGGAAAAGAGCGCTCCTTCGTAGAGATCAAATGTTGTAGCGATGCGTTTTGCGTGCTCGTGTATTTCATATCCTTGTACATATTTTTCTGAGGGAAAGTAGTTTGTTTCTTCTAGGAGTGGTAGGTAGACCATCGCTGCGGTGTCGCACATTGCTCCTGGATAACGGTTCCAGTACCAGACTCCGCCGAAATCTCCCCCGCTCTCAATAATGGTGATGTCCTTAATGCCAGCGGCTTTAAGCCGTGCTCCTGTACATAGTCCTGCGAATCCACCGCCAATTATGGCGACAGTTGTTTCATCAGTGCGGGGTTTTCGCTCCTTAATTGTTGTGTAGGGGTCCTCAAGGAGGTGGGCGAAGCGGCCTGTTGGTTCTTGGTATTGGTCTGGGCCATCGTTTCGGACGCGTTTGTCTCGCTCGATCTTGTAGCGCTCTCGTAGCTCTTCGGCAGTGAGATTGTTTTCAGTGATACTCATAATTTCTTATCTGTACTGTAGTTGCTTGTGTTCGAACTGAAAATTCCTGATTACCAGCCGCCACCGCCGCCACCGCCGCCACCGCCGCCACCAAAGTCGGGGACAAATCCCATGTCGCCGCCAAAATTCACTGGAATGTGCGAATCGAAAGCATGCGCTGCTGCGACAAAGAAGAGCACGTCGTCATAACCATCATCGGTGCTTGCTGAGTTCTGCTTATAACTGTTTAGGGTGTTATTCCAATGTTTAATTTCGCCTAGAGCGACTGCCCATGCGGTGTATAGTCTGAGTGTTCCATCTTGTGCTGCTTGTTCAACGTGTTTTGCTTCGGATGTTTTGATAAATTTCTTGAATCCTTGGATTTGAATCCATAACCCTGACCCAACGGGAGAGCGAACGGCGAGTTCCCAACCTCTATACACGTATGCAATGAACGCTCCGTAGAGGACGCAGAAGAATAGACCGATGAGCGTTGAGATAAATCCGATGATAGCTGCAAGACCAAAAAGTAGAAGCATAGAAATTCCTCCACCTAATTGTGGTCCGAACGCAGGTTTTTTGTGAAACCAAAGATTAGAGTGTTCATGCCATTCTTTTAGTTCCTCTCCTAGTTCACGCCAACCTTCTTCGAAATCTGTTTTTGTTCGTAGGGTCTTCGTATGTTCGCCTATTTTTTTGAGATCGAGAATTGGTTGATTCTCAGCAGCATTTGGCCCAAAAATTAATTTCAAGGGTTGAGATTCTGGTGGGTTTGGCGATACGTATTTGAACCGTGATCCTTCCCTGTTTATCATTTCGACTTTGCCGTCGCTAACTTGTTGCAGGAACCATGCCTGTTTAGCTTCTCGATTAACTTCTTCATTAATAAGAATTCCCCCATAGTATGGGGTGATATTGTCAGGCGGTACGACACTGAGTGTTACCAGCCTGTTCATCTCTACGTTACTGAGTGACTTAGTTGGGCCATCATTGGTTTCGGCGAAAGCAGCTTCTGTTGCCCCTCCACTTCGGACGATGTCTCTTCCCCTGTATAGTAATAGTCTTGTTGTTCCTACTTTGCCGAGTATGGCTAGGATCAATCCAAGAATCACGCTGGTGATATTGTTCCAGAAGGGATATCTTCCGTCATTGTTGGTTGGTGCTTTTGGAGGCGGAAGGAAATCTGAGTTTTCTGTGATGGGTGTGTTTGTTCTTTGAGCAGCGACAAAAAGCCCTGTTCTACTATCAATGTTTTTTGTAGTTATGGTTATGGTGTTTCCTGATTGTGTTATGTCGCAATCTGGATTGGTTGTAGCTTCGTTTTCGCTTACATACCCTCTTATTTCTCCGCACGTAATATTGTTGAGAATGTAGGGATATTGAATTTGGATGGTTGCGGTTTTAATGTCCCATTCCCATCTTTCAGGTATTGCGTTCCAACAAATAGTGTCTCCAGATAATTCACATTGATTTTCTCCCAGGAGTGTTCCTGATACGAGTTGATAGTCAATGATGTATCGATGCAGACCGTAATTATTGATGTCTGGTCTTCCGATACGTAGACAGGTCCATCGTTGTCCAATAAAACATCTTCCACCAAATTCAGCTTTTTCTCCCCTGCTTAACACTCTTCTATTGTCGGGTGCATATGGAGAGTGCACATAATCAATGCTTTCTACTTCAGGGATGTCACGAAAAATGCCGCGTTGGTCAGTTCCTGCAAAGTCTGTGTCAATGATTTCTCGAATGAATGTGCTGCCGTCCTCGTAGATTATGGCTGTTGCGAAAAAACTTTTTGTCTCTTGGGGTTTTACTGCGTATCCGAACCAAAAAGCGCCAATAACTCCAAGAATGCTGATGGTACTGTAAACCCAGGCTTGTAGGGTGCGGCTTCGCTTCTTGATCTGGAACATAATCTAAGTTTGGCCTCTCATTGAGGGTCACTCGTGGTGGGGTGAATTACCACCCACCCAGATCCTCTATAGACCTTATCGTGTAATTTCCCCATGACTGTATTGTAACTTACAGTTCGTATCAGTAAAGAAAAACCTGTTTATTCAGGTAATTTGTACCAAGGCAGTCCTGGAAGGTTACCTATTTGGGTTCGAAGGCGCTGGTTTTGTTCTTCTTCTCTTTTATACATTTCTGCTTGGAGGTCTTCGAACGCGTACCGTTTCTGATCTGAAGTCAATAGCTTCTTGAACAGTTTGTCGATTCCTGGATTCAACATACTTCGATGGTAGATCTGCGGTGTGACAGAGCGGAGGATACGTGATTGATATCGCTATCAGGGTTGGTTTAGTTTATGTATTTTTGATCATTGGAATACATAGTGGGGATCCAGAGACAGGGTCTTTTAGTATTTGGGCTTGTATGGAAAAGACTTCATGCATCATTTGCGCTGTTACAACATTGTGTGGTTCTCCAGAAGTTTTTATTTTTCCGTCACGCATAGCTATAAGATTGTCTGCATACCGGACTGCAAGATTTATATCGTGAAGGACCATAACAATAGTTCTATTATGTTCTCGGGTTAGTTCCTTCAAAAGATCAAGTACTTCAATTTGGTGAGCGATATCTAAATGAGTAGTTGGTTCGTCAAGCAACATTATTGGGGTTTCTTGGGCGAGTAGCATCGCTATCCAGACTCGCTGACGTTGCCCTCCTGAAAGTTCGTCTATAGGTTTATCAGAGAAATTAATTAATCCGGTTAATGATAATGCATTGTTGACCGATGCTTCATCCTCACGTGACCATTGGCGAAAAATACCTTGGTGCGGGTAACGCCCCCGTTGTATCAGATCCGAAACTGTAATCCCATCAGGCGAGCGCGGGTTTTGTGGCAGGAGACCTATCTGCCGTGCAATTTCTTTTGTTGACTGCGAATGAATATCTACTTCGTTGACCTCTACTTTTCCTTGTTCGGGGATGAGTATCCTCGCAAGTGCTTTTAGGAGTGTAGATTTTCCGCAGCCATTTGGTCCGATAATAGCTGTTATCGCTTGCGTGGGGATAGTTATTGTCAACCCTTCTACGATCATTGGACCTCCATATGACAAGTGAAGATCTTGACCACTAAATGATGATGCTGTATTTGGGTTAGTTTGCACGGTTATACCTCGCTAGTAAATAGAGAAAATATGGGCCTCCGAAGGTTGCGGTGATTACACCAGCTGGAAGCATCACTGGGGCAAAGAGGCGTTGCGCTATCAAGTCAGCTCCTAATAGAAAGAAACCACCAAGTAATGCTGTGAAAATCAATACTCCCCCAGTGATAGAACCAAGTAGAAGTCTGGCAGCTTGAGGAACTATTAAGGCGACGAATCCAAGGGGTCCCACGACTGAGACTGCGAGGGCAGCAAGTAGAGAAGCTACTGCAAGAAGAGCTAGACGGTCACGTTCAATTTTGGAACCGATCGTAATTGCAGTTTCGTCTCCTAATTGAAGGATACGTAGTCGAGTTGTAAGAAAGAATGCTGGTGGAAGGAGGAAGAATAATCCTATTGAGAGTGTTCTGGCATCATCCCAGGTTGCACCAAAGAGTGTTCCGGCTTGCCAACGAGCGGCAGCTATAACTCTTTCAATAGGATATTTAATCGTGATGTAAGTGATGATTGCTCCGAGTACAGCATTGATTCCGATTCCGACAAGAACAAGTCGTGTTGCTGAGATTCCCCTTTTCCAGGAAAGCAAATAAATTAATGCTGCAGTGAGTAAAGCTCCAAGAAATGCCGCATATGGTAGGTACGCTATGTTGCCCCCGGCAGCGAGGATAGCTACTGCGAGGACTGCTGCTCCACTATTGATGCCGATGATGTCTGGTGATACAAGCGGATTATTTATTAGAGATTGAAAGATTAATCCTGAAGAGGCAAAGCACATTCCTGCGAGGATGGCGACAATAATTCTTGGAAAACGCAGGGAGTTAACAATGAAGTCATATTCTCCGTTTCTGTCCCAAAGAGCTGTTGCGATTGCCTTTAACGCTGGAATTGGATAGTCCCCAACAATTAAACCAACGCCGGCAAGGATAGTTATGACAATGATCGCTCCCAGCGACATCCATATAACTCGTAGCTGAAAACGACTAGAGATATTCTGCCATCGGAAGGTGTATGAACGAGGTTGGATGCGGTCGGCTAATTGAATGAGGAGAATGGTTAGGCATATACCAGCAAGGACTGTGAGTGATCGTTGTAATGTGGGCGTTGTAATAGCTAGGTAATGCATGTCTATACGTCAGAAAGTTTGGTGAAGCGGACGAGGTAGATTAGAAACGGTGCGCCAGCTGCTGCGGTTACGATACCGACTTGGAGTTCTGTCGGGCGGACTACGAGTCTTCCTATTACGTCTGCACCTAAGAGAAGGCAGGGGCCAAGGAAAAGACTATATAGAAGAATCCATCGATAGTCTGGGCCAACCAGTGAGCGGACCATGTGTGGAATAGCTAAGCCTACGAATGCTATCGGTCCAGCAATAGCTACTGCGGAACCGCAAAGAAGAATGATGACTATTCCTGCTGCTGTTCGGATAGTGGTGATACGTTGCCCTAACGATATTGCGATATCTTCGCCGAGGCTCAGAATGTTTATTTGTTTACCTAAGGAGATGCCAAGGAACAACGCAATGACGATGACGGGAAATAGGACGGCGATTTCGTCGGTGCCTCTGCTAGCAATGGAACCAGCTAGCCAGAATCTTGCTTGATCAAGTGTTTCTAAATCGAGGATAAGAAGAGATGTTGTCCATCCACCTAGTAGAGCGGTAATGACTACTCCTGCTAAAGCAAGTTTCACGGGTGTAGCTCCTCCACCTCCGAATTGAGCGATGAAATAAACGAGGATGCTGGCACCGGCTGCTCCAAAGAAGGCGAACCAAACGTATCCTTCAGGGCTCACAATGTCAGCAGCATATATTGCTGTCACGATTGCGAAAGCTGCTCCTGCATTTACTCCTAAGATGCCTGGAGCGCCTAATGGGTTACGGGTTATGCCTTGGGTTAGCGCTCCAGCTACCGCTAGGCAAGAACCAGCTGCTAATCCAAGGATTGTTCTTGGTAAGCGGAGCTCTCTAACGACTATTTGACCTTGATTTGTTGTGTCGTAGTTAAAGATGGCGTTCCAAGCTGTCCTCCATGTAATCTCCAAAGATCCGAAGCGGAGGCTAATCAAAACAATTACGATAACGAGTATGAGAGAGACCGTAAGTCCAAGTATGTGATTAGTTATGAAAGGGCCCGTTTCTTTATCACGACGGTTTGATAGAAGGCCTGCCAAAATTGGGGCAATGGTTATTGCACTGAAAATCAGGGCAATCGTAATCATTAGCTAATGATGTCGTGTTTGAGTGGAGAATAGGAAATGGGTACCTTCCGTTTCATTACTTTTAGGAGTGATTCTTTTCAGCTTGTAATACGACATCAAATTCAAGGAGTTCAGACCCGTGTGCTACTGGTTGCGCATTAGCCTCTGCATGACCTCGGGCGAATGCAGGTGAATGAACCCAGGCCATGAATGCCTCTTCTGATTCCCAACGTGTGTAGACATACCAGGTATTACTATCAGAGCTGGGTCTTAGAAGTTCGAAATTTTCGAACCCTTCCATGTTCTCAACTTCGCCTACCCGATGTTGGAATCGCGCTAAGAGTTCAGGGCCTGCCCCTTCTGGAACCGTTATTGCGTTAATTCTAACAATGCTCATATTTCTCCTTAATTATTATTTGTTTGTGACATGAGATTTCTGAAGTCTGCAGCTAACTGTTTAAGCAGGTCACCTGTACGTGGGCCATTTCCTAGGAGAAGCTGGTCGTCATAAGCGAGTACGGCACGATTAATTCCTGCTGGGGTTTGGGATATGCCCCCAACCTCTAATAAACCATCTACCCCACCTACTGATTCAAGTCCCGCAGATGGAACGAGCAGAATATCTGGCTCTGCACGTAGTAAAGATTCAGCGGTAATAGTCTTGTATTGGTCAATATCAAGAATATCTGCAACATTTTTTCCGCCTGCAGCATTGATAAGCCAATGTGTCGCAGAATTCCTTCCTAAAACAAGCTGCGTCCCAGTTCCTCGTATATACAGAGCAGCGACAACCGGTCTCATATCTTCTTCAAAGACTTGAGTGTTCGAAACGATAGTCTTTTCCATCTGTGTTGCTAATTCTTCTCCTCTGTTTGGAACCCCTAGAGCTTCGGCTACCGCTCGTATCTTTTCAGCCGGTCCTTGCATAGTCGCTTCACTTGGAACGATAACAACTGGATATCCAAGTCGTCGTAGATCATCAAGTGTCTTCTCCGGACCAGCAATTTCTGTTCCAATAAGTACGGTCGGAGTAAATCCAGCAATAGGTTCTGCAAGTAAGGATCGTTGATATCCAATTTGTGGAAGCTCTGATGCCTCGGGTGGCCAAGTCGCAGAGCGGTCGGTTGCAACAACATTTGCTCCTAAATTGAGAGCAAAAACGACCTCTGCGACTGATCCATCAAGAGGAATTATTCGCTCAACTGAGGTAATTGTGACAGTATTCCCGACAGCGTCGGTGAGAGTTACCGGAAGTACCGGCTCTAGTTCGGGAAGAATGTCAATATCGACTTCAGGTGTTTCCTCGGGTATTGATAAATTTTCAGTTTCATCTGATTGAACGGGCGGACCCTTTGTTGATGAACTTTGAGATTCATTAACCTCAGAGGATGAGCAGGCAGAAAATTGCAAGAGTCCGATTATTAAGACTATGACGATTGCAATTTTTGGCTCAAAGAATTTCATTAAAGTTTACGTATTGGTAGCTGTATAGTTCGGCGTTCCTAATTTAGGGAACCTATCTAACTATATAAAGTATACCTAACAACCTCAATGGTTACTTATGGAGTTTGGTTTTGAAGAAATGCTGAGTCACCAATTTTTATTGTGCACGAATTCAACACTTTTCCTGTTGCTCCCCCACGCCATTTGGGTTTCATAGCGTTGCGGAGACCTTCATGGAGTTCTTCCATTTGTGCGCACGGTTTCGTTTCACCCGTCAGTTCTATTGTGAGATCACCAATTACGAGAATTTTTTCTTTCGAGTTCTCAAAATCTATATCATCAACGAGTAAATTAGCTCGTCGATGAATGGGGTCCATCTGTTCCCCAATCTCATGTTGTGCTTCATTCCATGCAGCCAGGGAGAGAATGGTAACTTGCCGGTGGTCAGTTTTTCCACCAACACACCCTTGAAGTCCTTCCCCCGTAAGGCATTCAATGGATTCATGAGAAACCATTCGTTCACCTTTTGCGGGTTTCGTCCAAATGTTTAATAGTTGCGCCATCCCATATGTGTATCACGAAATCGTGACCACTATCCCTCCAACGAAGATTAAGGTCATAGCTACAATCACTTGTCGTGTTCGCTCGCGTGAACCGAAAAACCATCCGCTCAAAATAACGATGGCGATATTTTGAGACGCTAACGCTAATGGTGCAACAATATTTACTGCGCCTTTATTAAGGGCTTCTAGTAGAAGTGGCAACGCTATTCCGATCATTATTCCTGAGGGAATAAATTCTGGGAGAGCCTTCCGTGTTTGCGTTTTCCAAATAGGACCAAATTTTATAGAGACGAAAATCCATAATGTGATTGATGCAGCTATCAGTACAACTGTTCCTGACCACCATGAAGAAACATCAGTTCCGACATTGAAATGACGTGCAACAACATCACGTATCGCAAACGTTAGCGATGTTGCAATTGCGAATACGATGCCAATCTGTCGAAACCGGATTCCCTTTTCCCAGCTAATCAGGGCACTACCCATTACAGTCAATAAGGTTCCGATCATGATGGTCGTTTTCCAAGACTCATCTAAAAAAATGACTGCGAGGAGAACGGAGAAAACCGGTGATGTTCCAATCAGAATGGATGTGCGGGCAGGCCCTATAGAACCAATCGATGACACGAATAATCCTTGTGAACTGCCGGGAGCGATTATTCCCACGATCGCGAATTTCCATAGAACTTCAAAGTCTGGAAGAGAGCTACCGGATACAAGCGCAAGGATGAGTGAAACGATTGCAGCGATGGTTACTCCAACGGTTGCTCCCACAAGAGCTGAAGCGCGTGAGCGGTTAAGAGCCCATTTCACAATGGTTATATTTGTTGCCCAGCAAACTCCGGAGATAATTGCGAGAAGAGACGCTGTCTCCATAATTTATTTCGCCGACTCAAGCACGCGCTTATATGTTGCATGGTAATGATGAAGGGCTGGTTCATTGCGGCCAAAAACTACTGATTTGAGTGTTTGACTATTCGCTGTCACTTGTTGACTTGCGCTGACGGCGTAGTCTTCGTCCCGAATCACTTGGGCGAATACGTGTGAAATCATTGTAAACATCTGACGCATTTCGGCATTAGCTGAGATCTCGGGTCGTAGATAGAAATTGATAAGAGAACGATGCCTGCCGGGTTCTTTAGCATCTGGATATGCCCTCAAAAGATATAGCCCTTCTTGGGATGGCATAAGTTGAACATTCGGGAAGAGCCAATACACAGGAAGCGTAGCCGTTGTTATGTTCCATTCGCTCTCAGGAAGTTGTCTCATGTCGTCTATATCTCTGCGACATAAAAGCATTCGATGGTTATTCCCAAAAGTGTCATAGCACTGGACGTTCCCATGAAAAGCGTTATACAACGTTGTTTCATGAAGGGAACTGAAATGATATGTTTCCCCGAATGTATCCATAGCTAACTTCCAGTTACACGCAATGTCGTATACATCATTTCCTAAGTACTCCAACTCTCCAAGGTTCCATAGTGATAATTCGTCAAGGAGTTCCTGCGTCAGTAGTTCTTTTAAGTTGATTTGACCGGTTGGATCTGGATGAACCCACAACATTCCGAACTTTTCCAAACTTGGGAGTTCAAGAAGTCCCAGTTCGTTCATATCAACTTCACCAAAATGTTCTTGTTTAGGGAGACCTACAAGCGTTCCTTCTGAGTCGTATGTCCACCTATGGAATTGGCAAGTAAATCTTCGTGCTTCACCACGATCTCGTTGTTCAACGATAACCCCTCGGTGGCGACAGGAATTTACAAATGCCCGAAATGTTCCATCTTGATCGCGAGTGGCAAGTATTGGAGTTCCAAGATCATTCACGGTTAGGAATGAATTTCTTTGAGGTAAATCTCCTGATAATCCAACGAGTTGGGGTGTCTTTTTGAAAAAGACTTCTCTTTCTTGTTCTGCAAGTATTGGATCCACGTACGTGTTGGTTGGGTTCTCAAATAATTCTCCAGCATCAACGTTGGTTCCGGAATCAAGCCGATGTAAGAGTTTCTTAATTTGGCGAACCTGCTCATCTTTATCCATGTATTTAGGGTAACAACAGGACAGGCAAAGCAACAGTTAAAAAATAATTGCAAATTGCCGACACGCCGCTCATAGATTTGTTAGGTTCTTGGCTAACAACATAGGTGGAAGGGGGGTTACCTTGCACTATCACGTGTATACGCCACCTTGAATGAGTAAATAATACTTATGCAAGGCGCCAGCGTGCATGTGAAGTGTTCCACTCTGCATTACGCTGGCGTCTTTTTTTGCTGCTTCTTCAAGATCTCGGCGGGTAATTGAAGAGCTCCTCAATGGTCGGTACTCTTCCCCTATGAGCACAGATATGCAGAATCTAAAGAAACTTAATTTCAGAGCAGGTTGCCTTCATTTGGTGTCCTTTGTTTTGATCTTGATACTGTCGAATGACGCATCACTTCCAGTGGTAGCAACGTATTTGACTGAGGCCCCGGGCACAGGAAACTTTTCCGACCCCATCAACTTATTCAACTTGAACATTAGTTATATGGTTGCGGGATTTATGGCGTTGTCAGCGTTCTTTCACTTCTATATTTGTATTCCTTCAACCTTTAAGAAATATGAATTAAATCTTAGTAGGGGTATCAATACCTACCGTTGGGTTGAGTATTCAATCTCTTCCACGTTGATGATTATTGTCATCCTGCAGTTGAACGGAACCTCTGATTACATAGCGTTGCTCGGAATCGCCGGCGTCAATGTGTGCATGATTCTATTTGGCTGGATTCAAGAGCGTTATGTGAAAGCAGGAAATGGTGATTTGTTGCCATTCTGGTTTGGTTGCTTCGCTGGTTCAATCCCATGGATAGCTACAGTCTTTAACCTGATAGCACCGAAGGGTCCGCCTGAAAGCACGACACCTGGTTTTGTGTATGGGATCGTGATCTCGATCTTTATTTTCTTTAACTGTTTCGCACTCGTGCAATGGAAGCAATATAAAGCAAAGGGCAAATGGGTGAATTACCTTTACGGTGAACGAATTTACATTGTTCTTAGCTTCGTGGCGAAATCACTTCTCGCATGGCAGGTCTATTCAGGTTCATTGGCGAGTTAGCGAACGTACGCTTCCCCTTAATTTTCTGCGGTTGGTCACGTCTCTTCGGCTACGCTTGAGCAATGTCCTCTCCGCTTCCAATTACATTTTTGCAGTCTGCTTCTAGATTGCATCAATTACCTGAGCGAGCACTTGAGTTAGCTATTGTGGGACGTTCGAATGTTGGGAAGTCGTCGTTGATTAATGCATTGGCTAATCGGAAGAAATTGGCGAAAACATCTAAAACGCCTGGGGCTACTCAGTTAATTAACGTGTATGAGTTATCACCGGAGGGGTCTGGTCATTGGTTGGTTGATCTTCCAGGTTATGGATTTGCGAAAGCTCCGAAACAAGAAATGGAGCGGTGGCGACGAATGATTGAAGAGTATTTGATGGAGAGCGAATCATTGGGTGGGACCATTGTTTTGATAGATAGTTTAGTGGGACCTACAGAACTGGATTTACAGATGGTTGAGTGGCTTGATCATATTGATCTTCCGTATCGTTTCGTTGCGACAAAGTCAGATAAGGTTCGCTCTTCAAAAAGTAGTAAACGTCGGCAGGATTTAACAGCTAAATTGGGTGTTGAGAAGAGTGCTGTGCTCTGGGTTAGCGCAGAATCTGGGGATGGTATTCCGCAGTTGCGCTCTGAAATACTTGATTATTTCGATTCTGATGATTGACCGCTTGCTTTCAGGAATACTTTTCTGAGGTCTTCTAACCCTGCTGGAAGATCAATCGGGGGATCTGGTAGCGGAGTGACGTTTCGTTCAGCGAGAATCTTTTCTAATGCTTGGGGATCGTCGCTCCATGATCGTGGATCTCCCATCATTACTTCATAGAGTTCGACTCCTTCTTCTCCAGCTACGAAGGGTCCAAAATCTGCACCGAGTGGGAGTTCAATGTGGGTTCCGGGTCCGCACAGTTGATCCCCGCATGTAAATTCGCCTTTTAAGACAGTAAGTACGTGTGGGCTGTAATGGCCATGCTTGCGTACGATCATGCCGGGATCCCAACGAGCAAACAGGGCAAGGTACATTGGGTCTTCAGAGAACGCTACCCATTTTTCCCAAACGTGTGATTCTGTACCATCGGCATTCTCTTGGCTTTTGACCGGAAGCCACGGAACCTCCATGTCATCATACATGTTGGTGAAAGAAGGGGACTTTCCTCTGATTCTTGGGCTATTCATGAAGGTTCATTTCATGTGTCTTTTGGTGATCCATCAAAGTTTATGACTTTGCCGCGATTAATACTGACCCAGTCGCGAGCTTCTAAGTATGGTCGAAACGTGTCCGCTATTCGTCCCTGATCTTGGACTGATTTTAATTTTTGCATCTCATAGAGGTCTGGGAACTCGAGCCATGAGACAACTGCGTCCCATAGGCGCATCGCTTTCTCCCCTTCAGGGGGGTCAATAAGGACGGGTCCGTAGAGTGGATGGTCTCCGAAGAATAGTGTCGGGACTCCGTAGCCACCCGCATCAATGACTCGTTGATGATCGTCTTTGATTTCTTCGTGTGTTGATTCATCAAGGAGTGATTCGTCAACAATATTTGGATCTATTCCGATTTCTTCAAGAAGGTGACGAGCAACGTCAGGGTCGTGTGGCCGTTTCCCCTCTTCGTGGAGAGCGCGACCCGATCGTTCATACCATTTATCTAGATTGTCCATGCTTTGGCGGCGAAGGATTGCACCTATACGCATCATTGACCACCCGTATGACCAGTCTCGTTCCCAGGGGTGTTTCTTTCCTTCACGCAGATTAACTTCTTCAAGGCTAAAAAATTTCCAATTAATGATTAATCCATTTTGTCCTCGAACGTTCCTAATCCACTTGGATGTTTGGTACGCCCAAGGACACATCACATCAAAATGGAAATCTACTTCGGTGGGGTT
>CEPL01104548.1_pt1 | contig 12481 bp, 7 predicted proteins | sample 530541 | NCBI WGS metagenome assembly CEPL01 (sample SAMEA2620339, study PRJEB7988) | marine metagenome | biome: marine biome (ENVO:00000447); feature: surface water layer (ENVO:00002042); material: "saline water (ENVO:00002010), including plankton (ENVO:xxxxxxxx)" | depth 5 m
GTAAGTAGATCCCAGAGACAACGAGAAATTGAGGTAAAACGAAAAAAGGAGCGAGGGCGATGAGGGGCTGGTTGGCGGTTTCGTCCGCCATCGCCCTCATCGCGCTCCTCCTATCTTCTCACGCCGTAGCAGGCGCCCCACCATTAGTCACTGAGGTCTCCATAGACGGTGACGTGGACCTTAACAATAGGGTGAGATACGGCTTCCAAACTGTCGAAGGCTCGGAGAGATACAACATCCAGTACAGCGATGTTCCCTTCACCAATTTATCTGAAAGCGTCTACAACGGCCAATCGCAACCTGGACCACAAGCCTGGATACTGGTTTCCCCTGAACCTGCCGATGACCCTGAGTCCGCAGAGACCTTGAAATTCCTGATTTGCTGGTGGGCGCAACTTGAGCTACCTGATTCCCTCGCAGGAGATTTTCAATCTAACCCTGATTGGAGGGAGCCTACGTTCCAAGTTGGGATGCCCATCGTGCCGCCCGAGGCAGTTTCCGTGGTTTGCGACCTTCCCGGGATCGTGAGGGGGCAGGAGGTCTACATTGGAACGGTATCTGTGGACGCAAGTGGGGAATTCGTCGATGAGGGCCTGGAGGTTCTGTCAGCAGTAACGCTCGCAGAATCTGCGAAGCCTCCAGATCCCGACATGACCTCGGTATACATTGCAATAGGAGTCATCCTCGGCAGCCTTTGCCTAACCGCTGCAGTCCTGTATTTCATATCCCCAAGCAAGAGAGAAAGGAGTGGATACCTGTTCATTCTGCCCGCGATCCTACTTCTCGCAACCCTCACATTCTATCCAGTCGGATACGGCATATACCTATCATTCACCGACGAGTCTGCAGAGAATTATGGACAAGGTGAATTCGTTGGACTCGACAACTACGAGACGCTTTTCTCCGATGAGAGGGACTATGACGGGGATGGCGACCCTGGTTTTTGGAGAACCTTCACCTTCACGCTCGTTTGGACATTCGGCTGTGTGGCAATGCACATGCTGTTGGGCGTCATGTTTGCTATGTTACTCGAAAGCGGCATCATCGGTAAGGTCGCATGGCGGACTATCCTGCTGATTCCATGGGCCGTGCCGGGCTATATTTCTGTGATCATGTGGAGGGGAATGCTGAACAGGTTCGGTTGGGTCAATGGCATATTGACGTCTGACATCGATTATTTGGGTCTAGACAATTGGGCGAAATTCTCAGTAATATTCGTCAACATCTGGATGGGATTCTCCTTCATGACCATGACCACCTCTGGCGCGTTGGCAGGTATCCCGAAGGACATGTACGAGGCTGCCAACATAGATGGCGTTGGAAGGTATCATCGATTTCGCCACCTGACATTGCCACAACTCATGCCAGCTCTGGTCCCACTGTCACTTCTGGGCATGATCTGGACGTTCAATTTGTTCCACGTAATATTCCTGATGACGGGAGGTGGCCCAGATCGCTTCTATGGTGAGCCAGGCGTCACCGACATTCTCGTCACTTTCGTTTATGACGTCGCCTTCATCGATGGCGAATACGGGCTGGGTGCGGCGTGGTCGGTGGTAATTTTCCTGATGCTAATCATCTTCAGTACCGCATATCTCGTGGTGACTAAAGGAGGGGAGGTAGAGGGATGAATGAGAACCTAGCCACGAAGTGGTGGACACCTGTGAGCCTCCGGGGCGTCGTATCATTCGCCTGGATAAGCCTCCTCATCACATCACTGATGTGCGGAATATCCTGGATGAGGGGCGATGACACTGGGACATCGATGTCCCTGATGGCCCTCATCGCAAACTCAGTAATTGTCTGGATTCTGCCCGAGGATGTACCCGCCCGCCCAGTACCCGAGAAATTCGGTTTATTCGTTGTATGCGGGGCATCCATGAGTGCGCTCTCCATCAATTACCTGTTCCATAGGTCCGGTACCGACATAGGTCTGACGCTGGTAGATTACTGGATGGCATCCCCTTCATTGGTTGTGGGAGCTGCCGCAGTCACAGCCGCGATTAAGTCATCGAGATGGTTCATGGGCAGAGCAACTACGAGTGAGGCACTTGAGGGGTTGGCAAGGACGAAGCGACATACTGGAAGAATAACACAGACAGCAAAGCAAATCGTGCTCCTCCATCTTGGAATTTTCGCAATTTTGCCGCCTATATGGACCATCATGCTATCCCTCTCTCCCGGCAATTCATTGAGCATGGACTTCTCTCTTTCAACTGCGACCCTCGAACACTACCGGAAGATGTGGGAATCAGACCGGTTCTGGGGTTGGCTGTGGAACTCGATCGTAGTTTCTGTCGCAACTACAATTTTCGGATTAACAGTAGCCTTCCCCGCAGCCTACGGCTTCTCGAGGTACAGGTTCCATGGCCGAAAAATAGGCTTATTCATGTTCCTCATTGTTCAGATGTTCCCAGGCGCTCTCATCCTCGTCCCATACTTCATCGTCATGAAGGGCTTCGGCTTGCTCAATACATATGTCGGCTTAGTCATCGCATATTCAGTCACTGCCCTCCCTCTTTGTGTGTGGCTGATGAAGGGGTTCTTCGATACCATACCCAGGGAGTTGGAGGAGGCCGCCAGGGTAGATGGCTGCAGTCAACTACAGATCTTCACGCGCATCATTTTTCCCCTCTCACTCCCGGCAGTGGCGGTCACATGCCTGTTCTCCTTCCTCGCGGCCTGGAACGAGTATCTCTTAGCTTTGACATTCCTTTCAGACACTGACAGGTACACCTTGCCAGTTGGCCTAGCATCGATGGTCTCCTCCGCACAGGCTGGAGACTCATACTGGGGTGATTTCGCTGCGGCCTCGATCCTAATCAGCATCCCTGTAGTACTCTTATTCGTAATGTTCCAGCGATACCTAGTGGATGGCATGGTCGCGGGAGCCGTAAAGGGGTGATTGTCGATGGCCGGAGTCGGATTTGATGGTGTTTGGAAGGAATATGACAGCGAAAGCATTGCAGTGAAGGACCTAACGATAGAGGTAGAAAGCGGCGAGTTCGTGGTACTGGTGGGCCCATCAGGCTGTGGCAAGACGACCTCGCTCAGGATGCTCGCTGGGTTGGAGGAGATCACAGAGGGTACCATAACGATCGACGGCGTGGTAGTCAACAACCTCCCTCCCAAGGCTAGGGGCATAGGGATGGTGTTCCAATCCTATGCGCTCTACCCCCACATGAGTGTCCAGAAGAACTTGTCATTTGGCCTGCGTATGCAGAAGGGGGAGGGGCGCCTGGGAAAGACTGAGATCGACAACAGGGTCTCCGAGGCTGCAGACCTGTTGGGCCTGACGGAATACCTTGACAGACTCCCAAAAAACCTATCCGGCGGCCAGAGGCAACGCGTCGCGCTAGGAAGGGCACTTGTCAGGCAGCCAAGCGTCTTGTTAATGGACGAGCCCCTGTCAAACCTAGATGCGAAACTCAGGAATCAGATGCGGATCGAGCTCCGCCGGCTCCATGAGGAGCTTGGAACAACGACAATCTACGTCACACATGACCAAGTAGAGGCAATGACGCTCGCAGACAGGCTCGTCATAATGAACGAGGGAAGGGCCCAACAATTCTCTACACCACTCGAGGCCTATCACAATCCCTCGAACACCTTTGTGGCCTCGTTCCTTGGAACTCCTCCCATGAACCTGATTGAGGGCGTGGCCTCGGGAGGCGTATTCACATATTCTGGTCAGACAGATGGAAACCCCCCTCTGACAAGGGAGCTACCAGACCGATACTCCGGCTACGAGGGCCAATGCACCCTTGGATTCCGACCTGAAAACACTGGACTAAAGATTGGCGAGGAAGGTGGGAAATTCAACATCGCAGGATTCGAATCCCTTGGCTCCGAGACCGTGGTCCACCTCGATCATGGGGAATTGAGAATCTCAGCAGTGTGGCACAGGCCCGGTCCAGAGGCGAATCACCAGATCACCGACAGAAAAACTTCAGTGAAGGTGGTCGTGGAAGAACCAGACATCAGGCTCTTTGACGAGAATGGCATCGCGGTACGACTCTGAGGAGCAAAGACATGACCTCTGAGGGCCATTGGCATTCCGCAGTCGTCTATCAGGTCTATTGGCGGTCTTTCAAGGATGGAAACGGTGATGGAATAGGGGATTTAAAGGGGCTCAGATCCAAGATCGGGTACCTCTCATCACTTGGGGTCGATGCCATATGGTTGAATCCAACCTATCCCTCCCCCCAAGGGGATCACGGGTATGATGTCTCCAATTATTTCGACGTCGACCCTCTCTTTGGGACATTGGAAGAACTCGAGCAGGCAATCGACGAGTTCCACGATCATGGAATGGCTGTCCTCCTGGACATCGTCCCCAATCACGTATCTTCCCAGCATCCCTGGTTCATATCGGCAAAGGAGGGGGGCCATGGCCACGAAGCTGAGTCTAGGTTCATCATTAGACAGGGCAAGGGGGACAGTGGGGGAATCCCCCCGAATGACTGGAAAAGCGTGTTTGGCGGACCAGCATGGTCCAAATTTCCCACCGAGGCAGGCAGACCTCAACGTTGGTACCTGCATATGTTCGATGAGTGTCAACCAGACTTGAACTGGGAGAATCCCGACGTCCACGAAAGGTTCGAAAAAATTCTAGAGCACTGGTATGAGCTGGGCGTCGACGGGTTCAGGATCGATGTCGCTCATGGGCTCTACAAGGCACCGGGACTTCCTCAAATCGAGACATTCGCGGGGAATTGGTCCGCATGCTGGGACCAGCCTGAGGTCCATGAGGTGTACAGGAGATGGAGGAAGATTTCCAACAACTACGACCCAAGGCGGTTTCTCATAGGCGAGATTCACACATCCTCCAGGGAACGACTCTTGGAGTATGTGGGAGAGGACCAGTTGGATGCCGCGTTCGACTTCTCCTTCCTACATCAGCCCTGGTCTGCAGAGGGGTTTGTTGAGAGGATAATTGAAAACCTCCAATTTGCGGATGAAACGAATTCGCCCCCGGTCTGGACCCTTTCAAATCATGACGAGACTCGCCATTGGAGTCGATACGGCACTGACCCAGAGGGCAAGCCGATCGATTTCGTTGAAACCTCAACTAGATACAGGTCCCTCATATCTCTGATGTTAGCTCTACCTGGGAGAATCTTCCTGTTCAACGGCGAGGAACTCGGACTGCCCCAAGCAGAGGTGCCTGATGAATCAAGGCAGGATCCTGCATTTTTTCGTCAGCCCCCTGAATCAGACTACAAGGGGAGGGATGGGTGCCGCGTACCCATCCCTTGGGAAAAGGAGGAAGAAAATGCAGGATTTTCGACCGGAGAACCATGGTTGCCGATGCCAAGAAACTGGCACCTGTATTCTGTCGATGCACAAGACGAAGATTCAGGCTCCATGCTCAACTATTACAGGGACCAGATCCGCATGAGGAAGTCTCATGAGTGGATGGGTCTGGGTCAGGTCTCACAGCTGAGTTCAGATGACGGACTGCTTTCCTTCGTCAAATCGAGGGGCCAAGACAAGGTCATGGTAGCATTGAATTTCAATGGTATACCCATGCAAATGCCGAGGGGGGAGATCCTGTTCCGGAGCGGTGCATGTTTCAGTGAGGACCCCCAGCTGGAGCCGGGAGAAATAGTGTTTCTACTCCTCCATGAAGGGGTATGACCAGTCATGTGGCGGGTTGAACGTTCTCTTTATTGATCTAGGAGAGATCCACCTCAGGAGGTTCAATGGCCCTCCCGCCTTGTCGTTCGTCCCACTGGCACGTGCCCCTCCGAACGGCTGCTGGGCCACAACAGCCCCAGTGGGCTTGTCATTTATGTAGAAGTTTCCAGCTGAGAATCTAAGGGCATTGGCTGCAGTTTCGACGTCCTCATCGTTTGATGCGAAGATCGACCCTGTCAACGCATACGGAGAGCCCTTGTCGCAAGTCTCCAAGACCTCCTCGAAGTTGCCATCTTCATAGATGAACACGGTTAGGACAGGACCGAAGATCTCGTCAACCATGGTCTCTGAGTTTGGGTCCTCTGTAACGATCACGGTGGGCTCAATAAACCAGCCGCTTGATCCATCGGATCCGCCCCCTATGAAAACCTCGCAAGTCTCCCTCTTCGCTGCTCTGTCAATATACCCGTTGATTTTGTCAAAGGCCCGCTGGTCTATGACTGCAGTCATGAAGTTCGTGAAATCAAGTGCGTCCCCCATTTTGATCTTGGAAACCTCATCTGAGAACCTTGATGATATGTTAGACCAAACCGAGGAGGGGATGTAGGCCCTGCTTGCCGCTGAGCACTTCTGACCCTGAAACTCGAATGCTCCTCTCAAAAGTGCTACTAGGAGAGCCTCCTCATCACACTCTGGATGCGCCACGATGAAGTCCTTTCCCCCAGTCTCACCGACTATCCGAGGATAAGACCGGAAGATGTCCAGAGATTGCCCTATTCTCTTCCATAGGCCTTGGAAGGTATCTGTGGAGCCAGTGAAGTGGAGACCGGCAAAATCTGGGTTGGACATTGCGACTTCCGACACATCAGGCCCAGAACATGGAACGAAATTAATGACACCAGGTGGCAGGCCAGCCTCCATCATCAGGCGCATCAATACATAGTTTGAGTGGTATGAGTTCCTACTCGGCTTCCACACAGACGTGCAACCGACTATCGCTGGAGCGCTGGGAAGGTTGGCAGCGATGCTTGAGAAGTTGAATGGCGTGATCGACAGAACAAACCCTTCCAGTGGACGTATCTCTGTTGAGTTCAGAACCCCATCTGGGGATACTAGGGGCTGTAACTGGTCGTGAAACCCTCTGGCATAGTGGCAGTTGAACCTCCAGAAGTCAATCAACTCGCAGGCGGCGTCTATCTCCGCCTGATAAGCGGTTTTCGATTGGTTCAACATCGTCGAGGCGTTGGAACGCATTCGCCAAGACCCCGCCAATAGATCGGCGCATTTCTCGAATATGGAACACCGTTGCTCTAGACCGATATCAATCCAATTTTCTTGGGCTTTTACCGCCGCCTCGCATGCTTGGGCTATCTCCTTTTTTCCCGCAAGGTGAACATGGGCCAGCACGTGTCCGTGGTCATGTGGAATCACCTGTTTGACGATATTTCCGGTTCGGACTTCCTTGCCTGCAATAATGCAGGGTATGTCTGTCACGGTGCCCATTTGCAAGTTGAGCTCTTCTTTCAGCGCTTTCCGCTCCCAACTACCTTTGGCGTATGACAGTACTGGCTCGTTCGTGGGGTGGTCAGGCATGGGACCACACGGGCGGGATCCATCTAACATCGTTGCGCATGCCACGAAAACGCCAAACAGGCATTCTAACGCCTCAAACTAGACTTAGCGGCGACACCAGCAATAAGAATCGATGACAGGACTGCCAAGATGCCAAACCCGGGTAGTCCATCCCCATCTGCCCCATCGAGGGGGGAGGGATCCAGATAATCACAGATCAGGTCGCCATCGGAGTCTGGGGGGGTTGATCCCGAATCGTTTGGATCATATCCACACTCTACCTCCTCCAGATCCGACCATCCGTCTCCGTCGTCATCTCCGTCTTGGTTGTCCCCCGTGCCGTCACCGTCAAGGTCACTCCATTCCCCATTGTCCTCGGGGAAGTCATCCCCTTCATCGGGAAATCCATCCCCATCCCTATCGATATCCAACTCATCGCAGATAGAGTCAGTATCCGTATCAGGTGGAACCGAGGTCGATACCAAAGGGTCGGATCCACATTGTTGCTCCTTTTGGTCAGGCCATCCGTCCCCGTCATCGTCGAAGTCAGCGACGTCCCCTACACCATCGCCATCTAGGTCAGAATTTTCCGAGGCGTCAAGAGGAAAGGCATCCCCTTCATCTGGGAACCCGTCTCCATCATCATCCTGATCAAGACTATTGCATGTCCCGTCCGAATCTGTGTCTTGAGGGGTAATAGACGCCAAGTCGCTCTCTGATTCGCAAACATCTTCCTGCTGGTCCGACCAACCATCATCGTCATCGTCTTCGTCTTCAACTAGATCTGTGTCACAATCTGCCAATATGAAATCTGGGAGTAAATCATTGTCCGTGTCAAGGAAGGCACAGGGATCATCGGGAAATGAATCGTCGGCATCAATCACCCCATCGTTATCGAGATCCTGGTCCATGTGGTCACAGACGCCATCCCCATCCGAATCCCCGGGTACGCTGGTAGGATCAAAAGGATCCGAGTTGCAATCGACCTCTGTTGAATCCACTACCCCATCCCCCGGGTAGAACCCCTCTCCGCAGACCATCGCAGTTGGACAAGTGTCATCATCCGTGTCTGCATTGTCCCCTGTGCCATCTCCATCGTTGTCCCCGCTTTCGCTTGGGTCATTCGGATAGGCGTCCTCGGTGTCATTAACACCATCGTTGTCATCATCGAGGTCAGTGTTGTCCCCTAGGCCATCTGAGTCTGAATCCTCCCATTCGAAGGGATCAGTTGGAAATAGGTCGACGTCATCACCGACACCATCCCCGTCATCATCATCATCAACGCAATCCGCTAATCCGTCGTTGTCCATGTCATTGGGTACGGAGGAGTTGTCAAGTGGATCGGACCCGCAGTCATATTCCATATCATTCGACCAATCATCGCCGTCTATGTCTGTGTCTTTGGCGTCGCATTCCCCATCTTGGTCCATGTCAGGCGGAATGTCGCTGCCCAACTTGGAATCAGAGCCACAGGCCTCCTCGTCTAGATCCGAAAAGCCATCGCCGTCGTCATCATCGTCGGATAAGTCGGGAATTCCATCCCCATCAGTGTCGCCCCCCTCCAGAAAGTCGCAGATCCCGTTGGAATCCCCGTCTGAGGGGACTGACGCAGGGTCAAGGGGGTCAGTCCCGCAATCAACCTCATCCACATCGGTCCAACCATCATCATCATCATCGGCGTCTGCGAGCAGCGTCGTACCTCCACTGAACGTCACATTGTCCACGTAAATGGCCTCTGTAGCAGCATTGGATTCAAGAGAAAATTTCAGAGAACCAACTCCGGAACCAGTCAGATTCACGGTGAAGGTCGTCCATGTGCCCAAGAGTCCGGTGTGGGCGGTATCTATGTCCGTCCCGGTGGTGTTTAGGATCGAAACCACCGAGTTGGCCCCCTCGTACCAAACCGAGATTGAGTCGGAGGTCTCCCAATTTGCATTCACACCGTTAGTTAGCTTTTGCTGGACATAAAGGTCGAATTGAACAATTTCTGCATCAACTGGGTCGAGTATCAGGGTAGAAATCCCATCGACATCCGACATCTGATAGCCTTGTTGACCCTCTGTGAAGCTGCCTACCGTCCCAGTGTACTCCACAGCGCCGAAGTAATCCCCATCAGTAAGGCCGACGCCACCGGTGGACTGGTAGTGGAGTCGGAAGCCGATCTCTCCCGTCCCTGAGGCATTGTGAGCGACATGGGATTCGCCCGGATTGTTCCAAAGGAATCGATTAATGCCGCTGTCACCGGTGTCGGTGTATCTCGTGCCATTAAGTGGCTCTTCGAAAGAGGTGAAGGCCACTACTCCGAACCCGGCGCACCCTGCCTCGACATCGTCAGGCAAACCATCCCCGTCGTAATCCAAACTCGCGCAGGGGTCGTTAGGGAACGCATCATTGGAATCATCCACCCCATCTCCATCGGCATCGCTAGCATGGGCCAGGGGCACAGTAGAAGCCACGAATAGTAGTATCGTCATCGTTGTTACTAGGCGGCGGATCATGGCTGTGAGAGGGGAAGAGGGCTCATCAAGGTCGCGCATCGACAAACGCAGAAATTTAGGACCCCTTCGCCACACATCATACATGAGCAACGAGTCGACAGCCAACCAGATCCTGAGATCAGTAAGGGATTCTGGAACTCATTACGCAACCTCCCTGCCCATGATTGCAAGTGAGAACATACTCAGCCCACTTGTTGCAAGGGCTGTCGCGTCGGACCTTCATGGAAGGTACGCCGAAGGTTTACCTGGGAAGAGGTACTATCAGGGGTGTGACGACTTTGACACGATAGAATCTACGGGCATAGAGTCCGCGAAAAGGGTATTCAACTGCAATTTCGTGAACATCCAATCGATATCCGGAACAGTATCAAATATCGCAGCGCTCAAGGCTCTTTCGAAGCCCGGTGACTCAATCACAGCCGTCTCAACAGCAGATGGGGGACACATCTCACATGCGAACATGGGAGCGGTGGGAGTCAGGGGGCTTGACCTCCATACGTATGCCTGGAACGAAGACCGGATGGAGCCAGATGTTGATAGATCCGCGGAAATGATTCGAGAGGTGGAGCCCAGTGTGGCCCTCTTCGGCCAGTCCGTCTTCCTATTCCCAACGCCACTGCAAGAATTAGCCGATGCTGCCCATGAGGTGGGGGCGTCCGTGATATACGATGCCGCACACGTTCTGGGCCTTGTCGCAGGAGGAGTCTTCCAGGACCCCCTTCGAGAGGGAGCTGACGTGATGACTGGATCAAGTCACAAGACTTTCCCCGGCCCACAGGGCGGGTTCCTGATCTCGGACTCTGATCAAGAAAAGTTCCATCGAAAACTCAACAACTCAGTATTTCCCGGTACATGCTCCTCCTACCACTTGCACCACGTTGCTGGCAAGGCAGTAGCGCTAGCCGAGTTTGAGGAATTTGGCCATGCCTATGCTCGGGATATCGTATCGAACGCCAAGGCACTTGCAGAGTCACTTGCGGCACGTGGTTTTGATGTGTTGGCGGAGGACAGGGGGTACACCGCCAGCCATCAGGTTTTGACAAGACACGGGGAGCAGGACTCGGGCGCGGGGAAGAAGGCAGCCAGAACCCTAGAGGAATCTGGGATAATCACGAACATGAACATGCTTCCGGGAGACACCAAGGCACTTTCCCCCTCCGGCCTGAGATTAGGGGTGCCAGAGCTCACACGACTCGGCATGGGCAAGGAGGAGATGGACGAGGTGGCGCACTATTTTCAGAGGGCGCTCCTTGACGGCGAAGACCCAGCTTCTGTGAAGAGAGACGTCACTCGCTTCAAGAGTGACTTTAGTGTCGTCAGGTACTGTTTTGAACCCGGTGAAGCCTACCCCTCAACCGGTTGATGGGGGTCAAGAGGTGACTGGGCGCAAGGGCCAAGCAATACTGATGGCTCTTTTGTTGGCGATCGTCCCGATATCCGGATGTTTGGGGACGACCCAATCCAGTGATGATCCAAGTGCCCAGGAGGAGTGTATCACATCATCCCCAAAACAGTCTTGCCTTGAATCTGAGTTGAGGCCCCAAGACTGTACCCCCGCACAGGTGTACGAAGATTCTGAGTGCCGGGAGATGGTTAGCCCTTCAAATCTGAACTATGGCGATCTTGACATATCCTTGTACGTTGGAGTTGAGATGACAACACTGACGCCCTCTTTCCTGGGTGATGGTCCCAGTCTGTGGATGATCACCCCCGAGCTCCCCCAAGGCCTCGAGTTGGACCCCGACATCGGAACCTTGTCTGGCGAGCCATTGTCGGAATCTCCCAAGACGGTATACACAATCGTTGCATCCAACCCCGCCGGCTCCTCATCAATTTCCATTTCAATTGGGGTCGGGTACGAACCTCCTGAGATAATCGAAGCTCAAAAATCCCCTCTAATCTGCTTCCTGGATAGTCTCTGTGAGGGCGAAGTACCCATGGTGATTGGACATCTCCCCATGACATGGTCCTCGGACCCACCCTTGCCTGAGGGACTTGAAGTGAACGAAACTGGAGCGATAGAAGGGACTCCAACTAGCCTGACCTCGGGGTCGTATGCCATAACGGCCTCCAATGGAGGTGGGTCGGACACTTTTGACCTCGAGATATCAATAATCCCGCCCCCGCCCGGCGCGTTCGGGTACGAGAACACCCCTGCCGAGTTTAGGGTTGGCGAAGATGTCCTACTCACTCCAACTCCCGATCCCGGCACAGGCTATGTTTGGGCTATCCAACCAGCATTGCCTGTCGGACTCCAAATCAACGACCAGGGAGCGATTTTCGGGAAGCCAATCGAGGAGTCAGGATGGCAGTACTACGAAGTCGTCGCCTCGAACGCGCAAGGGGTTGCTTCAACCACCCTCCAGATCAGAGTGCTCCAAAACCCTCCAGGACAGGTACAATATTCAGAATCGAGTGCAATTTTGCGAGTGGGGCTCCAAATGGAACCGATCCAACCGCTGGAGGGCTATTCAGTAGATTCTTGGTCGATTGCGCCCCCACTCCCCCCAGGAATATCTATCAACACAGGGAACGGGAGCATATCTGGAACACCTTCATCGGTCTCCCCACAGCAATCCTACGTCGTCACAGGGGCGAATAGTGGAGGCTCCACACAGGTCACGATAACGCTGGAGGTCAAGATCCAAGCACCCACAGGTGTCCAATGGCCATCATTCGAGATCTCGCTATTCCGGGGTGAACAAGTCAGCATAACTCCAACCAATCCAGGCCCTGTTGTCGATACCTGGTCGGCGGACCCACCATTGCCG
>CEPL01023051.1_pt1 | contig 12479 bp, 11 predicted proteins | sample 530541 | NCBI WGS metagenome assembly CEPL01 (sample SAMEA2620339, study PRJEB7988) | marine metagenome | biome: marine biome (ENVO:00000447); feature: surface water layer (ENVO:00002042); material: "saline water (ENVO:00002010), including plankton (ENVO:xxxxxxxx)" | depth 5 m
CCCGAGGAATCGACAGAAGTGACTGTATCGCTCGAAGTCACCAACGAGCAAGAGGCCGACAAGTACTGCTGGGAAATAACAGGAACTGTATCGCAAGACCCATCGGGCAATACCAGCGATACCCAAACATTCGATATCACGGTCCCAATCCTCAAGGAATGCAGCCTTTCTCTCTCGAAAACATCGATGAATGTGGAACCCGATGGCGAGGATACGTTAACGGCGACATTCACCAACGACGGAAACTCCGATTGGACGATTCGTGCTGATGCAGCTGGACCAAAACAAGCGTGGGTATCATTTGTCGGTGGATCGAGCGGCCTTCTCCCGTACAGTGGATCGGGAACAAAGGCGTTCAGTCTGAAAGTAAGCCCCGATGATTCCGTGAACGCAGGTGAGGAGCAGACCGTTTACATCCAAGGAAAAGACGGAACACAGGTGAAGTGCGATGCTGAATTGACCATTACAGTTGGCCAGTCGTATGGTGCAACCATTTCGATGGTTTCCTCGCAATTGAACAACATTGAGCCGGGAACATCAGCTACGACCTCGGTGACAGTCGAGAACACCGGAAACGGTGTCGACTCGTTCCGGATTTCACCATCTGCGCTACCTAGTGGGTGGACTGTTGAATTGGAAGAAACCCTTGTCACACTCGACTCAAAGCACACTCCGAACCGAAAAGAGACAGTTGATGTCACGGTAACATTGCCAGACGACGCGCTAGCAACAGAAGTTGTGAACATTGATCTTGCCGTCGCTCCAACCAGTGGTGGAGAGCCTTACGATGAGGTAACTCTCTCTGTTTCTGTTGCAGCTGTTCACAACTTTGAGGCCGATTCAGCCGCACTCACGCAGACGGGTAAGAATGGGAACGAGGTCAAGTTCCCCTTTGCTATTGAGAACACTGGGAACGTTGAGGACAGTTTCCGACTCAGCGTCATTCAACAAACAGCATCACCATCTTGGTCCTACTTCTTTGAGGATGAGGCAGGTAATCGATTCACAGAAATTTCAGTCGATGCTCGAACTACGAAGGACTTGTTCTTCGTCGCTACAGTAACAGACAGCGATGAGTACTCCACGTTTACCGTTCGCATTACCAACAAAGGCGATTCAAACAGCATCGACGACGATGGTGATGGCATTCCAGACAACCAGCGCGAATTGCGCTTTACAGCGTTCCTAACTACCAGAGATTACGCCATGGACGTCCGCCTCGAAGAAGGAGGCCTCGATGGCCGTACTGGCGAGTTGATCCTTGCACCAGGCGACGAGGAAACCATCGGAATGTGGATTCGTAATTTGGGCAATGGCGACGATACTGCTGTTCTAGAATTAACGGGATTGAACGGTATCGCAACCCGTACCGTTTACTCCAAAGGACTACCAATCGCCTCGAACAATGAAGTCAACGTCCCATTCGGTTTCGGAATTTGGGATGAAAACAACAGTGCCTTCGTCTTGGATGCCTCTGGAAGCCCATACCTTGAGAACACCGAGGATGCCATGCTTTCCGAGATGTTGTTCACACTCAACCTAAGCCAAGGATACAGCGTTCGTCCTTACGAGATGTATCTCGAACTCAAGGTCGAAGTCAATCAAGCAACACTCACTGGTGAAGGTGGTAACTTGTACATCGTTGTCACAAGTAAATCCAACGCAGCTAACCGAACAGGACAAGCGACTGTCTCCTTGAGCGTCCAGAAAATCTTCGACTTGAACATCATTGAACCTGAAACCACTTCGTTTGACCTGATTTACCCGGAAAGTTACTCTTTCACTGTACTAATTCGCAACGATGGGAACGTTGAAACTCAAACAGAGATCTTCACGTCCGAAAATATGCGTGGGTGGAAGTTGAATCTCGAAGGTCCGTCAGATTGCGATCAAATCACACTCTCAAGCCTCGATTGCTCGCTAAAGAAAGGCGAAATCATGGAAATTACTGTGGAAATAAAACCTCCGTATGGCGCAGAATTGTCGGATACATTTGACTTCACTCTCTCAGTTCAACCTGAGGAAATTGGGGTCATCGGCCGAGTCAACCAACAATTCGATGTGACAGGTGAGCCACAACAAGGATTCCTTGGCCTTGCAGACGATACAACCCTTGCGATGTTCGGAGGCGGATTCCTTCTCCTCGTTGGCGTTGTCTTCATCCTTAGCCGACGAAATTGAACTTCTGCTAAACCTAAATTCCTAGGATTGGGCATTGATGTTGGAGGCGATGTTATTCAAGACGGCCTCGAGCCACTCTTCAGCATCTTCTTCATAGTCAGTATCGCAATCAAGTCGTTCATAGAATCTTGAAGATCCTTTTTCCTCAAGCAACTGGTCCCATTGAATTCCAGCTTCGCAAAACAGATCGAAGGCAGTGTCACCAAGCGCAAGAACTGCAAAATGAGTTCCGTTTAATTCAATCTCGTCAATTTCTAGCATGGAATCGTAGAGGTCTTGTGCATTGTCAGGTTGCTCACCATCACCCCAAGTGCTGCATATGATCAAGATATACTCGTGATTCTTGATTTCATCAACCTGAATTTCATCAAGGCATGCGCATCTTGTCTCAATACCATTCAAAGATGCGATTCTTTGTGCATCCATCGCAAGGAGTTCTGAATTACCTGTTTCGGTACCAAAGCCGATGAACAAATTCTGAGACAATTAAGCAACTCCTTTGCTTCTTTTTGGACATCGGCTGCAGAATTTTTTCTTCTTCTTATATTTCTTACAGCACTTTGATTTCAATTCAACTTGCTTAACGAGGTCTGCCTTGATTATATTTTTTTTACAGATATTATTGCATCCAAAGCAATCTTTCTTCTCACTGGTTTCATGCACAATCGTCATGCCGTTAACCAAGAGTTCGAGGGTCATCTTACCGTTTACGTCGCTCATGTGGCTGACTAGTTTAGGGACACCTAAAATGTTTAGGGTGCCCAAAACTATAATCAAGGGTTCTGTGGGCAGACTGGGAACGCTTATGGAGGGTATTCAAGTCGGTTTATTCAGAGAGCGGATGCTTTCTTGAGGCGATGACAAATGGTCGATACTGGTTCAGTTCCGAGCGCCTATCTTTCAATTGCATTCTTGGCCATTGTTGGTATTCTCATGCCCCTTACAAATTTCATCATGTCATGGGCACTTCGTCCACGGACGGACCCTTCAAGACCGCATATCACAAGGTCTTACCTTTTGGAAGGATACGAGCGAGATCACAGCCTCTACCCCCGCCGTCTCTCAACCTTTGAATGTGGAAGCGAGCCGATCGGTGACGCAATGATTCAATTCCACTTCCAGTACTACTGGTACGCAATCATCTTCCTCGTCTTCGACGTCGCATTCATGTTCCTCGTACTCGGCGGCATGGTGACTGCTGAGGAGACAAAACTCGGCGGAGACATCGCTAAAGCAGAAGCAGGACTTGCCATCATTGCAGTCTTCTTCACCATCATGTCTCTCGGCGTTTGGTACGTATTCCGCAAGCGAGGTCGAATCTACATCTGAGGTGAATCACATGGCAGAATCTGGAGAGAATTATACCGCATTCAACAGTCGTGCATTGGTCGAAGTTGTCGGTGATGTAACCGACGAAGCACTCAAAGCAACCAAAATCAAACAATTGCTTTCCGTTCTCGCAGGACGGTTCTTCAACTGGGGTGGCCGAAAATCCCTCTTTACCCTTCACTTGGGAATTAAGTGCTGCGCTATCGAGATGGCAGCCGCAGCAACACCTCGGTTCGATGGAGACCGATTTGGTGTCTTGTTCCGCTCGTCCCCCCGACAATCAGATGTTCTTCTCGTCAATGGCCCAATCAGCAAGAAATTCGCTGACAAAGTTGTCCGTCTTTGGGAGCAAATGCCTGAACCAAAGTACTGTATCGCCATGGGCGAATGTGCTATTTCTGGCGGACCCTACTTCCAGTCGTACAACATCCTCGAGGGTGTTGACACTGTTATTCCAGTCGACGTTTACATTCCAGGATGCCCACCTCGTCCAGAGGCTCTGATCGATGGATTCGGACTTCTCCGTGAGAAAATCATCCGTATTGGTGGTGCACCAAGCACTGGCCGTGATGGCGAAAAGCCAGTCATTGTAGGAGAGGACTAATCATGGGAATGAGTATCTCTGCTGAACAAAATGCAGCGGCAGCATCCGCTTTCTCTGAAGAAGCCGAGAAGCAATTCGGTGGTAGCGGTGTTACTGTATCCGTTGAACATCACAGCAATGCAGCAAAGTTTGCATTCATACGAATGACGTGCCCTCCACAGCACTGGGTTGCGCTCGCTAAATGGCTGCGCTATGATGTCGGCGTCAACTACTGTTCCATGATCACTGGTACACATTACCCGGACAGCTCTGAGCGCGGCTGGGGTGTTGCCTACCATTTCCTGCGACAACCTGTTCGAGACGTTGAACCGTTTACAGCAGATGTTCTCAAGGCAAGCGAATTGGCTGGTTCATCAATTCCACTCGAAGTTGAAGTTCTCATCGATTTACCTGCTGGCGATGCGCCTGTTGTCCCGAGCGTTCAATCCATTTGGGTTGGCGCTGATTGGAACGAGAAAGAAACATGGGATCTTGTAGGGATTCGATTCGAAGGTCACGAAAACATGCACCGTGTCTTGAATCCACACGACAGTCCTGAAGGATTCCATCCATTGCAAAAGCAACACAACATTCGATATCATGATTTCAACGAAATGTACGATGATGCCCAAGGATTTGTGCGCAAACCTGCGGATGAGGGCCGTGTAAAGTGAGGTGGACATATGGCACAAATGTGGATTACAATGGGGCCCCAACACCCGATGACGCACGGACTCTGGACACTTCGTGTCAAGGTCGATGGCGAAACCGTCGTCGACACAGAAGCTGAACTTGGATACATCCATCGAGGTGTTGAGAAGATCGCAGAAGCTCGAGATTTTACGCAAGTTACGCCGTATTGTGACCGTCTTTGCTACGTCAGTGCAATGACATGGTCCAATTCCTACATCTACGCTGCTGAGGACCTTCTCGAAGTCGAAGTTCCCGAGCGTGCTGAATTCATCCGTCTTATCGCTGCTGAGTTGCAACGTCTTGCATCTCACTTGATGTGGCTCGGTGCATTTGGTCCAGACATCGGAAACCTGACATTGATGACTTGGTGTATGCGTGACCGTGAGATGTTCCTTGACCTCCTCCAAGAACTCGGAGGTTCGAGAATGCACTACAATTATCCTCGAATTGGTGGCGTCAAGCGTGACCTTCCTGTTGGATTTGCTGACCGTGCTCGTGCCAAAATCAAGTTGTTCGAGAATCGAATCAACGAGTACGAAATGATGCTCGATGAGTCGACCATCTGGCTTGTTCGACTCCAAGGTGTCGGGTATGCTCGTGCTGAAGACATGGTCAACTCCGGCGTATCTGGTCCAAACGTACGTGCCGCTGGTGTGAACTACGACGTTCGATGGGCACACCCTTACTCAGTGTACGACCAAGTCGATTGGGAACCTGCTGTTGAGAAACCAACATCAGTCAAGGGTGCTGATTGTTACGATCGATACCGAGTTCGAATGGAAGAGATGCGACAATCGTGCAGAATGACACTCGATGCTCTCGATAAGATTCCAGGTGGAGCGAACACACATTACAACACGGGCGATGAGATGATCATCACCAAGGCACCAACACGTGCTCCTGAGGGCGCAACTGGCTTTAGCAACTACGAGTGCACGCGTGGTGCTTCTCAGTTTTACATCCAAGGTGGTGGAGACGGCCGTGGAAAGAATCCATACCGACTCTCAATCCGCTCGCCAATGTTCATCACCATTCCTTACGTTGCAAAGACCATGATCGGCTACAAAGTCGCTGACATTCCTGCCATCATGGGTAGCTTTGACCCTTGTATCGGAGAGACGGATCGTTGAGGTGATACGATGGATGACAAGTACGACCTGAGAAGCCTCTTCATCGGAGAGGAGAGTTTTGCTCACAAGACCATTACATCACTCCTCGAGGGAACACCACTCGAGGATAGTTCCTCCGCTATTGCTTTCGGTGTCGGAACCTTTGCCGTTGTGAACATCGTTTTCCTTCTCTTGTTCTTCTCTCAATTCGCGATTCTTTGGATCGAGCGTAAGGCTGTTGCTCGTATGAACGATCGCCGTGGCGCTACAACTGCTCTTCGTTCACTCTGGGTCGGTGAAAATGGTGTCACTGCTGGTGCATGGTGGAATATGCTTCCATTCGGACTCGGCCGTCCAGTCGGTGTCCTCAATAAGTGGCTCAACAATCGTTTTGGAAATCAATCCGAATACGAGACTGTTGACCGCGTTGGAAACCGTTCGTGGATGGGTCTGAGCATTCTGCCAGGTTTCTTCCAGAACGTTGCAGACGGAATGAAGTTCCTTGTCAAGGAACACATGGTCCCACGTCGAGCCGACAAACTCATTTTCGAAGTTTCGCCGTTTCTTATTGTTTCAACCACGCTTCTCATTCTTGGAATGATTCCACTTTCAAGTGGCATCTATGCTACAAACCCAGATCTCTCGATTCTTTACATCATCGCCATCTTCGGAATCGCTCCAATCGGCGTTTTCTTTGCGGGCTGGTCGTCCAACAACAAGTACACCCTAATTGGTGGTATCCGTTCGGCTGCCCAACTTACAGCATACGAGATTCCCCTCTTGCTCACACTCCTTTCGGTTGCTATGCTAACTGGTACCTTCAACATCATCGAAAGCGTCCACTTCCAGCACACTGCAGGGGCATGGAACCTCTTCCTCATGCCATTGGGTGCGGCTCTATTCCTCATCACCATGATTGCTGAAGTCGAGCGAGTACCATTCGACATGCCAGAAGCTGAAGCCGAACTGGTCGAGGGATGGTGGACAGAATACGGCGGTATGCGGTTCGGTATGTTGTTCATGGCTGAATACATTCGAACCTATGCAGCATGTTTCCTGTTCACACACTTCTTCCTTGGCGGATGGCACCTTCCATTCCAAGGCCTCATCGGTAGCATCCCGTATCTTGGTCCTGCTTACCTCTTGATTCCTGGGGCTCTCGTTGTTCTCATCAAGGCATGGCTCGTGTTCCTCATCGTTTTTGTATGGGCTCGATTCTCTCTCGCTCGTATTCGAACCGATCAAATCCTTGAGTTCGGATGGCGCATGCTCCTTCCACTCGCAGTTCTGCAAGTCGTTCTTGCAGCGGTCTACCGCCTCTACCTTTTCGACGTTAATGGCATGGCCGATACCGTTTACGGAGGAACTGCATGGGATGCATTTGGTGTTCCATTCCTCGTACCTGCACTGACCACAATCCTGTGGCTTGCCTTCTTCTTCCTCTTGCTCAACGATACGGGCAAGAATGAACGCACTGCACGTATGTACCACGTGCAAACGGTGCAACCCGCAGGTACACACTTACCTGGTCAGGAATGAGGTGAAGAAGCATGCCAACACACCCTCAAGCAAAACCGAACTTCCGAAATCTGTTCTGGTATCCGTTCAAGATCACCCTGATTACGGCCCTACGAACATTCCCGTTCTTGGGTCGTATGTTCCCAAAGAAACTGGGAATGGGATACCACAACACCTCTCACCCAGAGTTCCTTGATGATGCGAGCGAACATCGAGCGAAGAGTCGTGCAAAGTACAACGACATCTCGAAGCAAGAGTTCGCTCCAGACCGAGTGACATCGGATTTGTTTCCAAGTCTTTGGAAGCCACAAACCGTCCAGTATCCATACGAACGTCTTGAAGACATGGAACCATGGCTCTTCGTTCCTGGAAACTACAACGGCCGAATCGGTGTCATTTGGGAAACCTGTACGGCATGTAAGATGTGTGTCAACATCTGTCCAAACGATTGTCTGCACATGACGACTGAACTTCGCGTCGACGTTCTCGACAACGCTGAAGGTGAATACGAAGGCTATGGTGCTGAACTCGAGGTCGGTGGATATGCGGCTAAGTTCCGTGAAGAAGTCACGGAAGAACTCGAATCGTTCGATTTGATTACGGCTCACAGCGCTCCTCCATCAGAGTGGCGCTTTGCCCAGGTCTTGGATCTCTCGGGAAGTACTGCAACCGTTCGCTGGAACGATTCCGGCCAAGAAGAAGTCCTTGCTCAATCCGAACTCCGAACAGCAGACGACCAAATCGTCTCAGGTCGAATCGACATTGGTCGCTGTATGTTCTGTGGCCTCTGCATGGAAGCCTGTGGTTTTACTTCGTTCTTCATGACCAACGAATACGATGGTATGTCTGGTTTCACTCGACAAGATCTCTGGTTTGATGCGAGTAGAACGCGTGTCCTGCCATCTGTGCATCAAGAAGCCGTCGATGGCGAACTAGCAAAGCGTGCAACAAAGGAGCGTGACAAGCGAGCAAAGAAGGCTGCTAAGGCTGCAAAACCCGAAGTAGAAGCCCCAGAACCAACTCCAGTCGTCGAAGAAAAGGTCGAAGTCAAGGCTGAGCCAAAAGATGACAAAGCTCTGAGCAAAGAAGAGAAGAAAGAGGCCGAACTTCAACGTGTCAAGGATCGTTCAAAGAACATTGATTTTGATGTTCTAGGAACGGCGAGCGCTGATGAAAAAGACGATTTGAAAATCATCAAAGGAGTGGGTCCGTTTATCGAGGAGAAACTCAATGCTCTTGGTATCTACACGTTCTCACAAATCAGCAAGATGACCAGCGAGTTGGAAGATCAAGTCAACGAAGCCATCGAGTTTTTCCCAGGTCGAGTAAAGCGAGACGAATGGGCCAGTCAAGCCAAGGATTTGCTCGATAAGGAGGATGCCTGAAATGGACGTCGCTTCGGCCACTGAAACCATCATTTTCTTTGTTTTTGCAACGATTACCATTCTTGGAGCATTGGGACTCATCTATGCGCAGCGAGTTGCCCACTCGATGCTCTCACTCATCTTCTGTTTCATGGCCGTTTCAGGAATCTTCATTCTCATGGGTGCTGAATTCCTAGCAGCGATTCAAATTTTGGTCTACTTGGCCAGCGTAGGTTTGGTGGTGTTGTTCGGTATCATGCTGACACGTCGCCAAATTCAGGAGGAGGATTTTGAATGAGATTGATGTCCACACTAACCCGTATTGGTCTGATTTTCCTTGCCGGTGCAATGATCACCGTGCTTGGAACGGCAGAGATTTGGGATGAAGAGGCACAGGAAGTCACAACCATCGACCTTGCCAATACAATGCTCGACGTATGGGCTCTACCATTGCTCATACTTGGCGTGCTCATGGCCATGGCCATGATTGGTGCTGCTTACCTCGTTCGTGACGAACGTCGTGAAAATCTGGAGTGGGAACAGCGAGGTGAAGACGCATGATTGATCCAGCATGGGTAAGCGTACTTTCCGCTATTTTGTTCACCATTGGTCTATGGGGCGCGTTCACTCGAAAGAACGCTATCGTCGTCTTGATGTGTCTCGAATTGATTCTCAACGCTGCAAACCTACAGTTCGTTGCAGCAGCTATCCAACACGGAGATGCATCCGGTTGGGTCTATGCAATCTTTGCCATTGCCATAGCGGCTTCAGAAGTTGCCATTGGTCTGGCCATTTTCCTTGCCATGTATGGCCAACACGAAACGATTTCACTCGATGATGTGAATCTCTTGAAACACTGAGGTGATGGAATGGGCGGCACATCAGAAACAATCAGTTCAACATTCATTGAGTATGCAATTTTCATCGTTCTCTTACCGATGCTTGCATTCCCAATCATCCTCTTCCTAGGACACATCTTCAATGGAAACCAAACGTGGGTGAAGTCGGCAAAGGAAGGAGGGCTCATCGCTCTTCCAATCATGGTTGCAAGTTTTGTGCTCTCCATGCTCCTGATTTCCGAATTCATAGGAAAGGGTACAGGAGGACACTACATCGGTGACTGGCTCTCCTTTGGATGGTTTAGTGCTGATGGCCTCAGAATCGAAGGAAAGGCCTTCGGTATCGGTATTTACATCGATCACATCACGGTGATGCTGCTCTTCGTCGCCTCCTTCCTATGTATGCTCATCAATATCTTCAGCATTGGCTACATGAACACCGACCCGGTCAACGACAACCGAAACCACCGCTTCTACGCTGAGTTCGTTCTGTTTTGTTCAGGTATGCTTGGAATGGTTCTCGCTGATTCCTTCCTTTGGCTGTTCATCTTTTGGGAATTGATGGGTCTTTGTTCCTATCTTCTCATCGGATTCTACTACGAAAAGCCAAGTGCAGCTTATGCAGCAAAGAAGGCGTTCCTCACAACACGCGTTGGTGACGTCTTCCTCGTTATCGGATTGGTCATGCTGTGGAACCTTTTCGGTTCGCTGGATTATGCAGATGTCTTCAACAAGGATTTGATTGCCAATGCCGATCCAGGACAACTCCAACTTGCTCTCGGAATGATGTTCATTGGAGCTGTCGGTAAGTCTGCGCAATTCCCACTTCACGTCTGGCTTCCAGATGCAATGGAAGGTCCTACCCCTGTTTCTGCACTCATTCACGCAGCGACCATGGTCAACGCAGGTCTCTACCTCGTTGCACGCATGTTCCCATTCTTTGGTGCAGAAGCTATGCAAGGAGAACTGGTCGACCTTGCTTTCATCATAGCCGTCATCGGTGGAATTACTGCTGTCATGGCTGCAGCCATTGCCTTCGTCCAGGACGATTTGAAGAAGGTCCTTGCGTATTCGACCATGAGTCAACTTGCCTACATCTTCACCGGTCTTGGTGCGGCCCTGTGGCTTGCCAACTCGCTTGATTGGCATCATGACAGCAAGGCTCACGATATCGTTGTGGTTGCCTTCGGTGCAGCACTCTTCCATCTCTTCAACCACGCTATGGCCAAGGGAATGCTGTTCATGGCAAGCGGTTCAGTCATTCACGAAATGCATCATGCCCACCACGATTTGCATCATCACGACGACCATGACGACCACGGTGACGATCACCACGATGACCATCATGACGACCATTTCGATGCTCAATCCATGGAGAACATGGGCGGACTTGCTTCAAAGATGCCAATCACTGCAACAGCGATGTTGGTCGGTTCAGCATCCATCATGGGGTTGCCATTAATCGGTGGATTCTGGTCAAAGGAAGGCATTATCGCCAACACATGGCGCGTCGCACTCGAGGACCCACGCTTCTTCCTACCAGCTGCTTGTGTTCTTCTTGGAGCAGCCATGACCGGTTTCTACATGTCACGAATGTGGTTCAAGACGTTTGCAGGCAAGCCAAAGACAGAGGTTGCAGCAAAGGTTCACGAACACACACCATGGATTCCGATTCCACTCGTTACCCTCACATTCGTATCGCTTTCAAGCGTCATACTTGCTGGAATGATGTTCACGCACTGGGCCGGTGAACCAGATGGCGGCTATGCCTTCTTCAGCAAGAAAGGTATGCTCAAGGGTCTCATCTACGAGTTTGAGCACGTCTTCGTCAACTCCGATCCATTCTTCTTTGTTCTGACCTACGTGGCCATCTTCATTGGTGCCATTGTTGGTCCGGGAATGGCCATGGCACTTTATGGTGGCTCGCTCGAAGATGGCGAGAAGGCCAAGCCATGGATGCAACCAATCATCAACCTCTCCTCCCGAGTCAACGCAAAGCGTGGATTCGACAATAGTGCATGGGCCAATTCGGGCCTTTCCAATGCGCTGAAGGAACGTCTGTACTTCGATAAATGGTACGATACAGCCATGCTCAAACTTGTAGCTGGCTTTGCTAACATCAGCGCAGCATTCGACCGTAACGTCGTTGATGGAACCATCAAGACGATTGAATCGACATCTCAGAAACTTTCGACTCAGGTTCGTCGTTTAACGACAGGATCGGCTCGTGATTACATCATGATGGCAGCCTTAGGTGTCCTTGTCATCTACTTGCTCTTGGAGGTGATGATTTGAACATTGATTACCTCTCAATGATGGTCATCCTACCGATTCTTGCGAGCATCTTCCTGCTGATTCTGACCTCTCGTCTCAACCCAGCGGCGCGTGCAAAGTTTGACGCTCCTGTTCGAATGGCTGCTTTCATCATCTCTCTGGCAATGTTTGCTGTTGCTACGTTGATGTTCTTGGGTCAAATCGGTGATGTTGGATGGAACGACATGGAATTCAATACGTTTGAATTCCAAGAGTCCTATGTTTGGATTGAACAACTCCGTATCACATGGACAGTCGGTGTTGACGGACTCTCCTTCCCAATGGTTTGGTTGACAACGCTGTTGATGCCAATCACCATCATAGCGACATGGAACGAGAAAGCAGGTGCAACCTACTTCCCACTGATGCTCATGCTCGGTGGTGCACTGATTGGTGTATTCGTCGCACTTGACATGTTCATGTTCTACGTCTTCTGGGAATTGACACTTATTCCAATGTTCTTCATGATTCTCAAGTGGGGTGGAAAGGACCGAAAGTACGCGGCTCAGAAGTTCTTCATCTACACCTTTACAGCATCCGTTATCATGCT
>CEPL01038267.1_pt1 | contig 12478 bp, 10 predicted proteins | sample 530541 | NCBI WGS metagenome assembly CEPL01 (sample SAMEA2620339, study PRJEB7988) | marine metagenome | biome: marine biome (ENVO:00000447); feature: surface water layer (ENVO:00002042); material: "saline water (ENVO:00002010), including plankton (ENVO:xxxxxxxx)" | depth 5 m
TTAGAAATGAAAGTTTAGTATCAATTTTTGAATATGACTGCAAACCAAATTTTATTAAAACAGGAATGTTTACTTTCCCAATAATGAATAACAAATCAATCGAAAGTTTGAAGGAACAAGTTTTACATTATCAATGCATTGAGGCTGATTTGCTGAAAATAATAAAAGATTCATTGCAGTTTAAAAATCATTATGTTTCAGAAAGCAAGACCATATGATCAATTACATTATTAATAAATTGGCTAAATGAAACCCTCAATTTATTCTTTAGAAGAAAAACTATCTATTCTAAAAAATACCAATAAACTACATTCCATAAAAGCAGAATTTGAGGCTGAAGGGACTAGGATCGAAGAGCTTGCCATTCTTTCAAGAGTATGTGAGAAGCTTTCAGTTCCATTAAAATTAAAAATTGGTGGCCCTTTGGCCAAAAGAGATATGTACGAAGCATTTCAACTAGGGGCTGCTGATATTCTAGTCCCAATGGTTGAATCTAGTTTCGCCGTTGAAACATGTTCTGGAATATTTATGAATCTTATACCTTCTTTTTCAGGTTTAAATTATAATCCAAAATTATCGATAAATATAGAAACAAAATTGGCTTATAGAAATTTAAGTAAAATTATAAAAACCATAATTGACAATAATTTACCAATTAAAAATTTTGTTATAGGAAGATCAGATTTAAGTTCATCATTGGGCATCTCAGATGTAAATTCAGAAGAATTGTATAAAGTTTCATTGGATATTATCAATCAAGCCTTTGATGCGAACTTAGAAACAACGATAGGAGGAAATTTAAATAGTGAAAGTTTTATTTTCATTAAGAAATTGAATACTATAAATAAAGTTGGATTTGAATCTAGAAAATGCACTTTCTCATCTTTAGATAATCTTGATCAAGAAGAGTTTTCCAAATTAGTAAATTTAGGTTTAATATTTGAGCTTGAATGGTTGAAATTTAAACAAAATTTTTACTCAATAAGATCAGCTGAAGAAAATCTCCGCATCGAGATTATTAATAGAAGACTAGGTATCTCAAATTTATGATTTTCTTAAAGCTAATAGTGTTAGATTAAAAAAAAGAAAATTCATAAATGAAATCCTTTAAAGGTTCTAGATTTGGGTTATACAAGGATTTATTAAATAAATCAAATTATTTTAAACTAGTTTGTGGTGCTGGTAACGAGGATAGAGATGAAGTCGAATATCTTTGCTTTATTTACACAATCGCAGGTTGCTCGGGTTTTGATGTTTCTGCGAACCCATTAATTGTTGCTTCAGCAAAAAAAGGAATTTACGCTGCATTGGAAAAAGCTAATCAGTTGAATATAAAGATCCCATTTATACCCTTTATAACAGTAAGTGTTGGCCTGCCTGGAGATCATCATGTTAGGAAAGCATTCATTACGAAAGATTGTGTTTCATGCAACTTATGCATTCCCGTTTGTCCTACTGATGCAATTTCATCTTCATTGAAAATAGTTCCTGAACTTTGTATAGGTTGTGGGAATTGTGAAGCAGTCTGTCCACCTTCTGCAAGTGCGATAAGCTACACCCATAATGCAAAAGAATTACTTGAAATATTACCTAAGTGTATAGAAGCAGGAGCAGAAAGTATTGAGCTCCATGCAGGAATACCAGATGATAAATCTACAATTCAAGAATGGGGAATAGTTTCTCAATCTGTGCCAAATGGTATGATTTCAATGTGTCTTGACCGAAAACATTTAAGTAATGAAACGTTAATTGATAGGATAAAGGCCGCCAAAGAAATAGCAGATGATAGATTGATAATACAAGCCGATGGAATACCCATGAGTGGTGGGAATGATGATTTCAATACAACCTTGCAAGCAGTTTCAATTACAGACGTAATTAATAAAGAATTAAAAAGTAAGTTGGTTCAATATAGAGATATGCCAGTTTTAATTTCTGGAGGTACTAATTCTTTTACAGGAGATCTTGCAAGACAATGTGGAGTTAACTTTAATGGGATCACTATAGGTACGCACGCGAGAAAGACAATAGAAACTCATCGTAAACCAACTTTTGAAATGACTGATAAAGAAATAACTATCGCTTTTACCAAAGCAAAAAACCTAATTAATAAAAATTTGTATGGTAAAAATTAACTCTTTAATTTTGAATGATTGATACTGAAAGTTCTAACAAAAAATTAGATTTTAATTATAAGAATATTTTTAATAAAAACTACCTCAAGTTTGATTGCGGCATTGAAAATGATGATTTACGACATATATCTTTTATGTCCTTTTTATATTCTCTAGCTGGGTTTAATTCAATTGATGTATCATTCAATATTGAGGTTGTCGAGTCCGTAAATAAATCTCTTAAAAAAGCTAATGAGAAAGCAAAAGAATTAGAATTCAATTTAATTAGTAATACCTTTATAACTGTAAGTTTGGAAGATATAAGTTTTACCAACCCTTCTTTTGAGTATACTTTTTCTAAAATATTAAATTATAGAGTAAAAATTATTGAATTACATATCCAAAAAGCAGATATAGAAGTTAATACTAAACTAATTGAAAAGGTTTCAAAAATAGCTAATAATCAATTAATTTCATTAAGCTTAAATAGAAAAAGTTTTAGTAATGCATCATTAATAGAATTAATTAAAAAAGCAAGAGATATTTTAAAATCTAGATTAATAATAGAACTTCATGGAACTCATTTTTCAGGAGTAAAGAATTCATATAATGAAACGCTACAAGCAATATCTACAGTAGATATAATAAATAAACAGTTAAAGTATCAAGATATAAAATTTAGAAAACTTCCAATCATTATCGCAGGTGGAGTAAACTCTTTTACTTCACAACTAGCAAAACAATGCAATGTTGAATACCAAGGACTGTGTGTTGCGAAGAGTGGATTTGACTTATTTATGTATAAAAATCAAAATGAGATTATAAGTAATAATAATGAAATCAAAAAATCCGTTGAACTTATTAAAGCAAAATTCTTAAATTTCTAAATTGAAATATAAGTCTCTAACAGAAATTAATATAGATTTATCATGGTAGATGTTCATAAATCAACTAAATAAAACCAACTAATTATTTTTAAAATATTCCTTTAATACTTACCAATGTCTCGATTTTTCAACTTGTTGCAGGGCTTAAAGGTTAAGTTAATATGAAACATGTTAATTTATAATGATTAAAGTTACTCTCATTTATGAGCATAAAAGTTATCGCTGAGATTGGTTGTAACCATCGAGGTAGGAAAGAAATTGCTATTGAAATGATAACTGAAGCTGCTAAGTGTGGTGCTAATTTCGCAAAGTTTCAAAAAAGAAACCCTAAAGAATGCCTCAGAAAAGAAATTTATAATGGCCCACATCCGAATCCTTGCAACTCATATGGATCTACATATGGTGAACATAGAGAGGCTTTAGAATTTGACATTAATGTTCATGCAGAATTAAAACAAGTATGCATTGATAATCACATTACTTATAATTGCACTCCATTTGACCTAACAAGTGCCAGAGAAGTTATCGAACTTGGTACAGAAGTAATAAAGGTATCTTCTTTTCATAACAACCAAACAGATCTTTTAAAGTATATTTTTGATAATCATAATGGAGAGATTCACATCTCCTTAGGTATGACAACTAAAGATGAATTAAGTGATTTAATCGCTCTCTCAAAATCTTATGCAAGAGAAAAAGATATTGTTTTATTTTGGTGTACTTCGGCATATCCCTGCCCACCATCTCAGCTTTATCTTAAGGAAATAAAAAGTCTATTTGATAAATATTCTAATGATTTTAAGGCTATAGGATTAAGTGGGCACCATGATGGCATTTCAATGGACTTAATTGCGTTAACCTATGGAGCTACATATTTTGAAAGGCATTTTACACTTGATCATAATTGGAAAGGGACAGACCACAAAGTTTCTTTAGAGCCTTCTGGATTGACAAGACTCATTCGCGACTTAAATAGTGGAGTTGAGGCGTTAAATTTTAAGCCCAAGGATATTGTAGAAATTGAAAACCATAATAGGAACTTCCATAAATTCATACCAATATCAAAATGAACGTAGCTGTCATTCCAGCTAGAGGAGGCTCAAAAGGAATAACCAATAAAAATCTTCAAAAAATTTCAGGTCTTAGTTTAGTTGCAAGAGCTATTAAAGTTTGCATAGAAAGCAAAATGTTTTCAGCAGTTTTTTTGAGTACTGACTCTCATCAAATTGCTCAAGAAGCCAGAAAGTATGGAGCGCAGGTTATTAATAGGCCAAAATCACTTTCTGAAGATAATACTTCTACAGATCCTGTGATAAATCATGCCATAAAAGAAATAGAAAATCTTGGTATAAAATTCAAATATATTTCTTTAGTACAAGCTACATATCCTTTCCTAGATGTTGAACACATAAAAGAAGTTATAGCGGGATTTAAAAAACCTTTTGATTGTGCTTTTGGAGCTTCAGAATTTCATGGATTTATTTGGCAAGAACATAAATCCAAGTTTCATCTCGCGAATAGAAACTTTGATTTCAAATTCAGACCAAGAAGACAGGATCAAAAAACTCAACTTTTAGAACTTGGCTCTATTTATATGATTGAAAAAGAAGCCTTTTTAAGAACTAAATCAAGATTTGGTAGTAACCCTATTCCTATCAAAATTAGAGATGCTGTCCCTTTTGAAATTGATTCTCTAAAAGATTTAGAAATTTGCCGATCAATAATGAAGAGAGCAAATAACCTTAAATTAAAAGAAATAATGAAAAATGTAAATTTCATAATTACTGATTTTGATGGAGTTTTAACTGATAACAAGGTTCTTACTGATAGCAATGGAGTTGAGAGTATTAATTGCAATAAATCTGACAGTTTAGCAATAGGTATAATGAAAACAAAATTTAATATTGAATTTCAAATTTTAACTTCCGAAGAATCGAAAACACATTTTTATAGATCAAAAAAATTAGGTATTAATCTAAATGTTACGAAAAATAAAAAATCTGAAATTGTAAATAAATTAATAAAATCTAAAAATAATAATAATAAAAAAGGTACTTTATATATCGGTAATGACCTAAATGATATGGATGCATTTGACTATGTAGACTATTCATTATGTCCTTCAGATTCACATGAAAAAGTTCAGGCAAGGTGTGACTTTATCTTAAATTCACAAGGAGGCCAAGGAGTTTTTAAAGAATTGTTAATAGCACTTGAGTCACATTAAAATGTCAAATTGGAGTAATCTAAAACCTTATTTTGAGAACACAAAAAAGGAAAATATTTGTCCAATTTGTAGTGGTAGTCTAGATTTAGTTTTCAAGCTCGATGGTTTAAATAATGTTGGACTTAATAAATGTACTTCTTGCAAATTAGCTTTTATAAACCCAAGACCAACCAAAGAAAATTTATTTAAGTACTATGATAATTATCTAAGTAGTAACAGAGTTGCCGATGGGGATTTATTGCAAAAGAGAAGGAAACAATACAAACTTGATCGCAAATATATAAGTAAATATATTCAAAAAAATTATTCTATTTTAGATGTAGGATGCTCAACAGGAGAGTTTATTAAAGATTTACCATCTCATGTGGATAAATATGGTGTAGAGCCTGACCCTTTCTCTGCCAGGGAATTAAAAGAAAATAATATTAAATGGATTGGCGCCGATTTGAGTGAAGGGGTAGATTACCTACAAAGTCAAAATATAAAAGTTGATATTATTACTTTTCGAGGAGTATTAGAACACACTTTTAATCCTTTCGAAACGCTAATAAATGCTTCTAAAGTTTTAACATCAAAAGGGAAAATAATTCTACTAATGACTCCTTGTTCAGAAGCGCCTGCACTAAGATTTTTTAAAGATAATTGGGCAATGTTTAATCCTGTAGAACATCTCTGGTTTTTTGATGAAGAAACTTTTGATGCCATGGATAATCCTTTTGAAGTTGAAAGATTTGATTATCCTTATATTGGCACTCCTTACGAATGTTTAGAAAAAGACATCTTACATTATGCTTATGCCATAAGTAATCAAGATAAATTATCTCAAGATAAAGCTCCAGCATTCTTCAAAAATACTTTTAATTGTGTTTTAAGAAAGAAGTCATAAATAATGAAATCTATTCGACAAAAACAGAAATTAGCTTTCCTTTTTACTTCACCACTTTATGTAAGAAACTACATAGAAAATAAAACACTTGATAATCTTATTCTTGATAAAGATAATTTAATTATTTTTCAAAACTGCTCTTCGCCCGAATGTTTTACTGGTCAGAGTGTAAAAATAAAAAATTTATCATTCATACAAAAAATTCGTTATCAACTAGCCGAAAAATTAAAAAGCAGAGTCAATCAAAATAAAGCAAAAAGTTTTATTACAAGAATGAGACGAGAAAAAATATATTTTTTTCAAGTAATCAAAAATTTTAAAAACTTTAAACAAAAGTCTATTATTATTACTTTAATACAATTCATTATCCCACTTTTTATATATAAATTAGGTCTTGGAAATTTTGGAATTAGGCTTCTTGCAAAAAAGAAAGAAAATAAAATATTAAGCAAATTATTGAAAGAGAAAGGAATAGATATATTAGTAATTCCCTCTGGAGGTGCTGAAGCTGAAATGCATTACGCATTGGAAAGTTGCAAAATTTGCTCTGTTAAATCAGTTTTAATAATAGATAATTGGGATAATCTTTCTAGCAAATCAGTTCTTATTCATAAGCCTAATAGAATGATGGTTTGGGGAGCTCAAATGGCTGATCATGCAAAAGAAATTCAAGGCATGAATTATCAACAAATATATGAGATAGGTTGTTCAAGATTCGAAACTTATTATAAAAAAACGGACAAAATAAAAGTTATAAATGATCCATATATTTTATTCGTTGGGATGGCTTGTCAATTCGATGAGAAAAGAATATTGCAGCAAATTGATAATGAAATATCATTAAATAAAAAATTACCAGAAAACCTCAAAATCCTTTACAGACCTCATCCTTGGCAAAAGAATCCTGGGAATATACGTGAAGATGATTTTAAAAATTTAATCTTAGACCCGCAAATTAAAAATCACTATAAAAATGGGGTATGGAAAATTGATTTTCAACCATCTTTATCTTACTATCCATCATTAATTAAAGGAGCTGAATTAGTAATAGGTGGAGCATCTACCTTTTTGATTGAAGCTACGATAATGAAAAAGAATTATATAGTTATTGCAATAAAAGAAAAAATAAATAATAGCATAGATGATAGTTATTCAATACTAAATTCTTATACTCATCTTGAGGGTATAAGAAACTTCAAATTTATTGAATTTTGCTATCAATACGAAGATATTATCAATTTAATTGAGAAAGTAAGAAGTAAAAAATTATCTAATAAGGACGTTGATCAATTCATTAATTACTACGCAGGCAATAATAAATTTGAGAGATATGAAAAAAGATTTATAAATTCTATGGAAGAGCTTTTTTAGTATTCATCCTCAAAAACTTCTTAGAAGATATATTTATATTTTTAAAAAATTTATTTAATGCTTTTCCGTTTTTTAGTTGATATGATAAATTAATTTGAATTATTAATCTGAAATTGACTTATTTAAGATTTTTTAATTCTACTAGTAAATTAAATAAAAGAAAAATTATAGAAATTTTCACTAACGAAAATTAAAAGATAATAATTATGAAAAAAAAATTATATTCTCTTGGTTTTATGGGTCATTGTAGTCATGACCCCTCTGCTTGCCTTATAAGTTTTGATATTGAAAGTAAAGAATTTAATATAAATTATGCTGAAGAAGGATTTCTCTCAAGAAAAAAGAAATCATATCAATTCCCAATAAGAGCAATTAAATATTGTTTAGATAGAGAGAAAATTGAATTAAATGATATTGACATTATTTGCAATGATTTTATGGATAAAAAAAGAATTTTTAAAACATCTAATAACCATAGGCAATTGTGTGGAGATTTTATAAGATCAAAACTATCAATTAATTCAAAAACAAAGCTGTTTTACCCTGAATCTCATCATTATGCTCATGCAATAGTTGCATCAATTGCCTCAAAAAATAATAAAGGTTCTGTATTAATTGCAGATGGATTAGGAAGCGAACAGCAGACTCATTCAATCTATAGTTTTAGTAAAGAAAATGGACTTAAAAGAATTATGCAACAGAAAGGAAATGGGATAGGAATTTTATACACATTGATAACTAACGATATTTTAAATTTTGATAAAGGTGAAGAAGGAAAAACAATGGGGCTAGCTGCATATGGCGAGGAGGTAGATCTTAAGAAAGAAGAAATACCTTCATTTAAGGGTAAATACAATGGACTCAATGTTGATTATTCTCATATTGTTGAGCGTGCGCCAAGTGCAAAATTAAAAATAAAACTAAAAAAAGTTCTCAATAAAGAGCAACTTTATGATGATTACTTTACAGGTCTAAGTTATGCTTTGCAGATTGAAGCGGAGAATTGTCTAATGTATTTAGTAAAAAATATGATAAAACAAATTGGTACAAGCGATGTCATCTTTAGTGGAGGGGTGGCATTAAACTGTGTCGCAAATTCAAAAATTTCTGAACTAAATGAGGTTAATAGTCTTTATGTGTATCCTGCCTCAGGAGATTCTGGAATTCCAATTGGTCTCTCAATAGCAGGTTTAGAGTCTTTAGGAGTTGATGTTTTTAATAGTTCAGACTTGGCAAATAAATTAAATTATCCTTACTCTCAAGATGTTGCACCATTGGAAAAAGAATATAAAAATGATTTAAATTCGTATTTAAAAAAATCTAAAATTAAAGCCTATAAATATGAACCAAATAAAATCGCAGAATTACTATCTGATGATAAGGTTGGTGCTTTATTCTCAGAAGGTATAGAAGTCGGTCCAAGAGCCTTAGGACACAGAAGTTTTATAGCAAGTGCAAATAAAAAAGAGATGAAAGAAATTATGAATCGAAAAATTAAACATCGTGAGGGTTATAGACCTTTCGCACCAATTATTAGAGATATTAACTTTCAAAAATATTTTAATAGCACAGTAAAAGATCATCCCTATATGCTTCAGGCTCCTAAGTGTAATGAAAGAGCACAAGAAGAAGTTCCTGCAATAGTTCATGAAGACAAAACGGCAAGAGTTCAAACAGTAAAGAGAGATTGGGCAATCAAGTTTTGGGAAATATTAAAATCATATGAAGTTAAAACTGGAAATTTATCAATTATTAATACTTCTCTTAACAACAATAATGAACCAATAGTTTTTACTGAGTTAGATGCATGGATTTGTTTTTTAACCTGTAATGCTGATTTCTTAATTGTAAATAATATCTTTTACTTGAGAGAGGAAATACAAAACACTAAAAAACTTTTTAAAGATTTAAATAACTTACGAGAAAAAGTAAACTTAAGCTACTTCAAAAATGCTTTATTGGAACTTACAAATATAAATAAAAATACAAACGTTGAAGACATATATTCTTTTATTAATTTTTCATCTAATCTATCTAAAGCCTATAAAAATGAAAGATTATTCCAAAAATTAATTGATGATTTAACTTGCACTAAAAAAATTGAAAGAATAGTAACTGATAAATATCATTTAGAAATTTTAGAATTAATAAAGAAAATTACCAACATAAAAATAAATTATCAAATCACAATCATAAATGACAACTTTAATGATCTAGAAATTTTAAAAAAAGGTGATTATGTATTAGCTTATAACCTTTGTGGTTTTATTGATGATAGTGATAAATATAAGAAAAAAGTTTATAATTTTTTTTACAAAATCTCTGATACCAAATTAAACATAAATAATCTTCTTTCTAAATTTAATTCACAAATTGCTGAATTTAGTGCGTTAGATTTTATTAGTGAGAGTTACGAAAATTCATTGGATTCTAATTTATTAGATTTTTTCAGAAATTTAAATATAAGATCAGATAAATAATTGATTTATTCTGTAATTTAAATTCACTTTGATAATATTTTATTTTTTTTATCAATAAGACTTTTTTACATCTAAACAATATTGATTTAAAGTTATAAAAAGATATCAATATTAAATGTATATAACTGCATTAATTAAGGCATTAAATATAAATTTCATTTTTAAATTTAATAGTTTTTTATGGAAAATACTATTGCAATTAAATAATGTTAAAGTTGGCAAAAATTTTTATGTTGAAGGCGCCATTAGTTTAAAAATAAAGGGATCTAGAAAAAATCCTATAATATTTGGAGATAATGTTTCAATTTTTGGAAACCTGGATCTAAGAACTAGAGAAAATGGGAAAATAATAGTTTGTAGTGATGTTAAATTTGATTCTAATATTAGATTAGTAGCTGCAAGATCGGGTCTTATCTCTATTGGAGAAAATACTAAAATAGGTTGTAATACTATCATGAATGCAGGGGAGAATATTTTTATTGAAAAGAATTGCCTTATAGGTTCTTATTGCAACATTAATTCATCAGATCACATTACTGAAGGTAAGAAAGATTGCACTGAATTAGGTTATAAACATTCTCCAATACAAATAGGAAGGGGAGTATGGATCGGAACTAATGTTGTAATTCTACCTGGGGTAAAAGTTGGGAAAGGCTCTGTAGTAGGAGCATCATCTGTCGTGACTAAAAATATTTCAAATTATTCCATCAGTGTCGGTATTCCATCTAAGACAATTAAAAAAAGGCATTAAATATTCATAAATTACACAACTTTGTAAATACTTAAAAAAAATGAACAATATCTTGAAAAAAAATAAAATTGAAAGAATTGCAATTATTATTAGCAAACCGCTTGATGTATATAATGCTTATTTATTTATTAATCAAATTAATTTATCAAAAATCTCAATAAAAGTTTTTGCGATGGAGGGGGATATAAATGATCTTCTTAAAAAGTCAGTAAACAAATTCTTTCCTCATGCTGATTTAACTTTTTTTAGATCAGGAGATTTTTATTCTCTTTTTATTAAAAATACAATTCTAAATTTTGATAATAAAAAAAATTTAAATGGTTTATTAAAAAAGTTTATAATTTTAAAAATTAAAACATTTGCATATATATTTTCTAAAATTTACTGGATACCATTCTTCTTCACAAACTTTTTTAAAAATAGAAAATCCTTTTATGATCTAGTTATAACAGATCCTTGGGCTTCCAAAATTTTTTATTGGACATCAATAAATTCTAAATATTTTATCTTCCAAGATGGAGGGAGCAGTACAGAAACCTTTAGGTTACTTGATCCTTTATTTCAAAATAGTTCAAAATATTATTCAGCTAAAGATATTGTGCTTAAATCACTAGATTCTCAAAAGGTAAAGCTACCTTTTTATATAAAGAATTTTTCTCGAAATAAGATATCCAAAATTTCAAATGAACAATTTTTCTTTGCAACTAAACTTTTTTACTTAAATAAAAGTTATGAGAGAAGTAAAAATAAAATTGATTTTAGAAATATTTTGGAGAAATATGGCAACTCAATCATAATTATTAACGAATTAAAAAATAATCATATTAATTTTGTTAAAGATGAACTTTATATGATTCTTGGAAAGGAAGAGGATGCTTTTTATGCAAAATGTATGAAAAGAATTCTTTTAAAACTTGATTTTAAAAAAATATACATCAGGCCTCATCCAATGGGTAATACTCAAAAGGAAAATTATCCTTTGCTAAATAATGAACTTAAAATGCATGTTGAAAGCATATCTTTTTTAGAACCAAAAAGCTCATTTGAGGAATCATTATTAAGTATTTCAGAATTTCCTAAAACATGCATATTACACTCAGATTGTTCTACAAATACAATTCTTTCATCTTTTAGAAGCAATGGATTAGAGATTTTATTTTTTTGATATTTATTTATAAATTAAATATCTATGCTCCATTTCTCCCCATACATCTCTGAAATTTGGAAGTGACATCGCAAATTCACTCAATGGATCAAAATCATTTTTTGTAATTAATTGCTTATATTTAAATGATGATTTATTAATTATTTCCATTAAATCTTTTTTATCTATATTTTCTTCAACTGGAACGTAAAAAGTATCCATAAATATAAATCTATTATTTGGTAGTCCAATAGAATCTAGGGATCTTTGGGCAATATCCTGAGGTATATTTTTAAATACTCTTCTAGCCGACTTTCTGATATTCCAAAAATAACCCCCATTTGCATATAAATATAAATAGCCCGCCTCTTTTATTAAACTAAGATAATTCTTAAGAGACCTCCTCCAATCTTCTGTATGATGTAAAACACCGTTACTAAAAATAAAATCAAACTCAGGTAATGAATTTAAATCCATATTTGGAATATCTCCACTTATAAAGTCAATTTCTATACCTTTTTCTTCACATATATATTTAGTAGGCATGAAACTCTTTATATCATAATCTAGAGCTGTCACTGATTTGGCTCCTACAGCCTTTAATGCAAGGGAATATCT